>Ga0316207_10001332_pt1 | contig 31219 bp, 28 predicted proteins | sample 6weekpyrite_MG_FD_204943 | JGI IMG/M metagenome (GOLD analysis project Ga0316207, IMG submission 204943) | Microbial mat bacterial communities from mineral coupon in-situ incubated in ocean water Damariscotta River, Maine, United States -... | ecosystem: Environmental > Aquatic > Marine >...
TTTACCGCACAAGTCTCAATCGCGCTTGAAAATGCGAAACTGTTTAACGACGTTCAGGACATGAAAAACTACAGTGAAAGCATGCTCGACAGTATGAGTAATGGCGTGCTGACCCTGGACGAGAACTGCAAGATTGTCACTTGCAACAGTGCTGCACTGGATATTCTAAGCGTTAAACAAGATGCGGTTGTTGGCACTAATGTAGATGAGTTCTTTAAAGACGATAACGACTGGCTAAGCAAAAAAATTCACAAGCTGGTAGAAAACCAAAAATCCGATCTTGTCATGGATGCCGAACTCAAATTCGAGGATTTCACAATATCGGTTAATACCACGCTGATGCCACTAAAAAGTGTTGAAGGCGAAGCCCTCGGCAGCATGATCATGCTTGAAGACATCAGTAGTGAAAAACGTATGAAAGCAACCATGTCACGTTACATGGATCCAGGGCTGACTGATCAACTCATGGGTGATGATGACTCCCTGCTCGGCGGCCATACAGCTAAGGCCACTGTACTGTTTTCCGATATCCGTAGCTTTACTACCCTTACTGAAGAACTTGGCGCACAAGGAACGGTTGGCCTGCTGAATGAATATTTCACGCGTATGGTTGATTGCATTCAGAATGAAGGCGGTATCCTCGACAAGTTCATTGGCGATGCCATCATGGCGGCCTTCGGTACACCGGTTGCCCATGATGATGATGAAGACCGCGCCCTGCGTGCGGGCATCGAGATGATCCGCTCGTTATGGGAGTGGAATGATGAACGTGAAACCAAGGGGCTCAAACGTGTCGATATGGGGCTTGGTCTGAATACCGACGATGTAGTTTGCGGTAATATTGGTTCACCAAAACGCATGGATTACACCATGATTGGTGATGGCGTAAACCTGGCTGCTCGTCTCGAATCAGCGTGTAAACAATATGCTGCACGCATCCTTATCAGTGAACATACCAAGGCAAAACTGAAAGGTACTTACCGCATACGCGATATCGATGACATCGTCGTCAAGGGTAAAACGAAACCTGTCGGTGTCTTTGAAGTTCTGGATTTTCACACCCCAGAAAGCTTTCCTAACATGATGGATGTCGTGGGTTATTTCCAGGAAGGCCGCCACCATTATCGGAATGGTGATTGGGATCGCGCTATCAAACAATTCAGCGATGCATCAGCAGCCAACCCAAAAGACCGGCTATCAGAGATCTATATCGATCGCTGTAAGGAACTCAAAGCGAACCCACCCGAGAATTGGGATGGCATCTTAGTTATGACCAGCAAATAAGATATGCCCATATGTTTATCGAGCCGATATGTCCTAATGCTTACAAAATACTGCCAATTGATTACATAACTGTAATATGTCGCATGATAAGATCTTAGCAACGATGTTTTCCATTATTTTGATACCGATGAATAATATGCCTCTGTAAGGGGCACGAGAAATTATGAGTAGCCAAGAAATAAATAAATGCCTCTTCCCTGTCGCGGGCTATGGCACACGATTCTTACCCGTTACCAAGGCAATGCCGAAAGAAATGTTGCCGATACTGACAAAGCCCCTCATTCAATATGGCGTGGAAGAAGCACTTGCTGCGGGTATGACGCAAATGGCCTTCATTACCGGGCGTGGTAAACGCGCCATTGAAGACCATTTTGATACCAGCTATGAGCTTGAGCATCAAATCCAGGACACTGAAAAAGAAAGTCTTCTGAGTGAAATCAGGAACATCATCGATAAATGTTCATTTTCCTATACACGCCAGGTTGAAATGCGCGGCCTCGGTGATGCCATCGCAGAAGGTGAAAAACTGATTGGTGACCAACCTTTTGGCGTTATCCTCGCGGATGATCTCTGCGTAAACAGTGATGAATGCGTGATGGGCCAAATGGTTAGCCTATATAAAGAACATAATTGCTGCATTGTGGCCATTGAAGATGTACCTAAACATGATGTCAGCAGCTATGGGATCATCAATGGTAAAGAGATTGGTGAAAACATGTTTCGCATCACCAATATGGTAGAGAAGCCATCACCTGAAGATGCCCCGTCTAATATGGGTATTATCGGACGTTACATACTCACACCCGATATTTTTGAAGTATTAAGAAACACCCCTGTTGGCAAGAATGGTGAGTTACAATTAACTGATGCACTTAACACCCTGGCACATGAAGGAAAAGTGCTTGCCTATAGGTTTAAAGGGCGACGCTTTGACTGTGGTAGCCTGCCAGGGTTTGTTGCTGCAACCAATTATTTCTTCGAAAATAGGTTGCACAAACAAGGCTCATCAGAGGGCAAGATATATAAATAAAAATGGGTAAAAACATGTCCAAATCGAGCATTCTTGTTACAGGTGGCGCGGGTTATATTGGTAGCCACGTCGTTCGACAACTCGGCGAACGTGGTGAGAGCATCGTCACACTTGATAACTTATCATCCGGTTTTCGTGAAGCTGTTTTGTACGGAGATTTCATCGAGGGTGATACCGGTGACATAGACTGTGTCAACCATATATTGGAAAAGTACAATGTCGAGGCAGTACTCCACTTCGCCGCACATACAATTGTACCTGAATCTGTTTCCAGCCCCCTCAAGTATTATGGCAATAACACGTGTTGCAGCCGCACCCTACTTGAAAGCTGTTCATCGCATAATGTTAAACATTTCATCTTTTCTTCTACTGCTGCAGTTTATGGCATACCTGACCATACACCCGTAAGTGAAGAAAGCCCGCTCGACCCTATCAATCCCTATGGTACATCGAAGTTAATGACAGAAATGATGCTTAAGGATCTGACTCTTGCATCAGATATGACGCATGTCATTTTACGTTACTTCAATGTGGCTGGATGTGATCCGGATTGTCGTATTGGCCAATCAACTGAAAAAGCCACCCTATTAACCAAGGTTGCATGTGAAGCGGCGACAGGCAAACGCGACAAGGTCTTTATATTTGGTACTGACTACCCAACACATGACGGTACCGGTGTACGCGATTATATTCATGTTGAAGATCTTGCTGACGCGCACCTCAAAGCACTAGATTATTTGCGCAATGGTGGCGAGCCTGTCACATTAAACTGCGGCTATGGTCATGGTTATAGTGTTCGCGAAGTACTCAACATGGTCGAAAAAGTCGACGGCAAACCTCTCAATATCATTGAGGATGTGCGTCGTGCAGGCGACCCTCCAGAACTTGTCGCTGCCGCAACAAAAGTAAGAGACGTATTAGGCTGGGCACCCAGCTACGACGATCTGGAAACCATCGTTAAAACATCACTCGCCTGGGAATATAAACTCAGGGAGCGCGATTAACTACGCTCCATGACGTATAGCTTTGCCAGGCAAGCCGCAACCATCAGCGCAATCCCAACAATGAAAAGTGTGACCGTTTCAGAGCCTGCCATGTGATATTCCCCCATCAAGCGACTGACACCTGTTCCCAGGCAAACCAGCACACCAGCCAGCCCCGATACATTTCCAATCAAGTTAATCATTGCTTTCATTTGTCGCCTCCTCCTGTTTTATTTAATCATCTGGTCGAAAGGCCTTACGCGTCAAGTGTGGAATCAATAAATGTAACGGCATACGCAAAAAATGGGCCCGTGTATATAGAAACGCATCCGCAGAAGCCGTCGCGATATTTCGACAACTACTATGTGGTGGCCTTAATGCCAGCTCGAACATCCTGTTCATAAACAAACCAGTCAATGCTCTGGGTTTACCTTTACCCAACATGATAAATACATTGGCTGGGATCTCTGTATGATAAAGGCGTTGTACATGCATCAGCGCATAATACAGCGGCCTCAGTAGTGTAAGCGCTTCTGCCCTCTCTACAAGCTGCTGCCAAAAGCCCACCTCACCTGCAAAGTATGTAATGAGATCGTGCATATCAAGCAAATCACGTAACCCATGCTCAAACTCGCCATCAAAAAACAGGTGTGTCGCACTGTGAATTATCATGTCACATGGCGATAACACATAGAGATTTTTATTTTCATCAATACGTTTAATCTCGGATAAGAGTAAAGAAGCATCAGGATTGGCGCGAGCCGTTACAGGTAAAATATTGTGATGAACATCCAGCACACTACGACGCTGATGATGCTGCATGGGAGGGATTTCATGCATCCACTGCCTATAGTAACGCTGATCATAGGCGTTCAAATGTGTGGTCACCCAGCCCGCGCCAAAGAGGCTTTTCTCAACGGCATTTATCTGCTGCTTCGGCACGAGTAAATCAATATCAGAAAATATACGCCCTCTTGCTGAGGGTAAAACAGCCATCACATAGGCGGCTCCCTTCAGGAGTACGATTGGCACATCCAGGCTTGCCATCGCTTCTGAAATACAGCGAACTTCCCATTCAACAACCTGCCTTTGTCGTTCTGCATAGGTTATTGCTGATTCGAAATGCCACATAAGCTGTTCTGGCACATGTTCATAGTGATTCTGCTGAAACTGGTATGACAACCGCGATAACAAACCTGATTCACGCGCCTGGCGTAACAATAAATCCCATTGATGCATAGTGAGAGATGATGCTTGTTGTACGTCGCGCAACATCTCAACCAGCATGTTCTTATCATTCATTACTGTCATGATGATGTGGCCAGCTGTTCAAAGATTTCCACTGCTTCATCCAGGTCGCTATAGGTGAACGTATAGCTCTCCGTATGATCGACCAGCTCTGCAACACCGGTAAACCCGCCCTTACCAAGGACGCTGTAGTTGAATGAATTCTCGGCCAGCCACATAAAACTATGACCAGGGCTGTTCTTCTCAAGTTGCAACGAACTGCCTGCCTTGTATTTCGGCAGAATAACCCAGGCTGGCTTAGCCGTTTCCATTGCACGGTCAACACTTTCAGTTGATACACGCATATGTGCAACCGTTCCTTTATTGGTGTCTTCGAATGATCTGTTCACATATGCCGATGGCTCGAAACCTTTGATGACATCAATAGATTCATTTTTAAGACTGACCGGGCGTGGTACAGGCACCGCCAGCTGATTTTGCAAATCAATCAAGGTCAGCTCATCTGACAAAAGTCGCCAGCCACGCAAAGCCAGTGCCGCACAAAGCGTGCTTTTCCCTGAACCCGGTGGAGCCGGCATGATGACGGCCTTGCCGTTGCGTTCACAAACTGCAGCATGAATCATCAAGTAACGGTGAGCGAAGTTGGCGACACACCAATTCATCCCCCATTCAAACAATGGATAGGCATCATTTAAAGGCAAGGGCTGGAACGGTGCATGATCATCAAAATAGAAATAGACCTGTGGGTGAAACCAGCGTCTTATGCCTTTCGGTTTACGGATATCAATATGGAAATCAGCAAAGTCCTGATTATCCAGGCAAGGGTAATCACGATAGAGGGCCCAAATGCTTTCTATAACACTGGGTATGCGACTTTTAACGGAGATGGAGAATGGACCTGTTTGCAGAATAACACCACGTTCTGCCAGACGGTCCTGGTAGGTATCAAAGCTTAGATCAGCAAGTCGCACAAGTTTCGGATTCAATCAACCTGAGTTTTTGAAGTTGCACAAGCATATCAGAAATATGTGTTTTGAGCTCTTCATCAACTTCGTAAAGAAAGGTGTCTGCAATGTGTTCGACTATTTGCGGCAAGCCTGCGGGCTGTTCCTGTAGATGAATGAAGATTTCTGCAGAAAGTGTTTCGAGGAGATGGGTATCTCCCGAACCAGTGTTATAGACAACCAGTTCACCTTCCCAACGACGTTGCAGGAAGTCGACACCATTGAGCTGTTGCCAACGATGAGGAACTGGTTCCTGTGAGGTATGCGTATTATTCCCGAGTTCCATTTCGGGTTAGCACCGATTAGTATTCAAATTCACCGTGTGCATTAATAGGACAACCACGATTATTCAGATAATCCAATGTATCATGCAAATTGCTTATCTGCTGGGAATCACCACCGTCCATTATGGCCTGGTATGCTTCGACGACGTCAGAGGCGCTATAGCCATACTCACCAGGAAACGCAATTGAATTGAGAACCGCCGCACATGCGTGGAAATTCACACTGCCTTGTTCCGTGTGCAGGACTTGCATCAGCGTCTTACTGGAATAACCCGCACCAAAGATGGCAGAAAAAGTCGTCCCGGTGTCGTCCCAATCACTGGCCCCTTTTCTGACAGAATACTTTTTACTTCCCAGGGTCAGCAGAAAACAACCATCTCCATCCGATTTTTTATGCTTTTTCCAAGAAGTATGGTGACTATCGTCATCATCATAACTCGTTGGTGAAGGGCAACTGAGGACATTACCCGGTACATAGGTACCATTGAAGACTTTCCAGGCCTTGGGGTTGGACTTCCAGAAACCCGGTGTACAGCCACTGCCCCAATTTTCACACGGGGTGTTCATATCATGATGCGAAGCATGCGTGGCACTCATCAAGCCCGATAGAGAACAGTTTAGACCCCAGGCAGGTCGGCTTGCCAGGCTCAGGACGACTGGTGACGTACCTACAGCCCTTTTGATAAAACGACGACGTGACGCAGCCTGTTCTGCTTCAGAACTGATATTTTTCTGGGTAGAACCCGGTTTCTCGCTATTAGACATATTTCCTGTCTTCCCCCCAACAGGTGTCTCCGAAAGGCGCCCGTCAGGTACTGATCTAATTCAATTATGTAACTGAAGCACAAAGTGTACCACAAATAAGTTTAGACCAATAAATTCAGCTCGTTACATGATAAATATTTTAACAAGGCCTATTTGTCATACTCATCAGTGCACAAGTGTAAAAAAAGCTGACACTTAATTTGCTTTTCCAGTCTGATCCAGGAGCGCTTTGACGTACTTCACGGGTATCGCATAAGTAATACCACTTGGATCCTTCAAGACAGCCTCTTTGCTCTCCTTTACGAATACCTTGTTTATAACGGCCACGACCTTGCCAGACTTTATATCATATAACGGGCTACCGCTATTTCCAGGGTAAGCCGTCGCATCCAGCTGATAGACATGGTATGGGTTACGCTGTCGTTTGATTATCGTAGGGTTTAGTTTTCCACTATTTTGTGCGGGTATTACGATAGGTGTAATCGCTGAGACAATCCCTTCATGTGTTACCGGTGTCAGACCAATAATCATACCTACAGGAAAGCCTGTAAACGCATAACGTTTACCTTCAAGGACATTTTCATCCTTAGCCAACTCGAGTGCCGGCAACCTGGCGTTGGTAAGTTTTAGCAAGGCGAGGTCATGATGTTTATCAACCGCTATTTTTTTTACGATAAGCCCGGTGATTTGGTTACCTGTAGCCGGTAGAAAAACCGCCAATTTTTCATTTTTCTCGTAATCCAGGATTTCTGGCAATACATGGGCATTAGTGACAACATATTGGCCATCTCCCACCACAAAGCCCGTTCCCATAAATAAGCTTTTTGGTGCACGAGTCGGCTGTATTGTACCAACCCCAACTATTGAGGGTTTTATATTTTTTATGGTTTGTGTCAGATCCGCCTGTACATGCGCAGGCGCAACCAGGACGAAAAGAAAAATAAATATGTGATAGAGTTTGCGCATAATGATAAATTCAGTACCTGATGTGCGATGACAGCACATGCGATTATTAACAATCAAAATAAACACCTAATAACTATTGTACACAGATCTAGATAGCATTAAGCACAGTGAACAGGTTGCAGAAGACAGGACTCAGTCCTGTTTATCTGCTTTAGATAATCTCAACCGACTGTTTTATATAATATTATGCCCGATACCCATTCAGATATCACAGTAAAATCTGTAACTGATGAGGCAGAGTTTCTGGCCTTAAAGCCTCTCTGGAACCAGTCCGTTTCTGAGTGGTTACCAGGAAAACTTTTTTATCGGCATGAGTGGTTTGAAGCAATGCGAAAATGGCATCGTGGAAGTTGCTCTTCATTTTCTCTGCTTGTATACCGCAATAACACCCTGCTCGGCATCTGCCCTTTAATGCTATGCACGACTAACCAGGGGTTTTATAGCTATGTCTCGTTAGGCTTTATGATGACGCCTTCCTCCCCTTACCATGACATAATTTGTACTGATAACAACCGGCAAACAGTACTGTCTTCATTACTCGGGTTTCTGGAAAGCAATGAGCATCAGTGGGATGTCATTGACTTGCGACATCTGCGTAAGGACTCTCATACTGTGCAGTATATACAGCGGTATGATGTCAGGGGGCAACTCAACTACATTCACAAACACACTGATTACTACTCGCAGGTAAGCCTCGATAACCGTTGGGACACGTACTATAAACAACGCAGTCGCCACCTGAAAAAGAATAACAATCATGCCCGGAACAAGCTGGAAAAAATGGGCACTATTGAAGTCAGTAAATACAGTCCGAGCTCACTCAGCCAAGATGAAATCGCACAATTGAATTCTGATGTTTATCGCATTGCCAGTAACAGCTGGAAAACCGGCACAATCAATGATCTCAGCCAACATGCCGGACAGGAGTACCTTCAGTATTTACTTCATCAGCCAGTACTCAGCGATCACTTAACTGTGTGGATGTTGCGGCTGGATAATAAACCTGTTGCCTATGAGATCCAGGTAAGTGAAAAACAGGATGTTTATGCACTCCATGCAGACTTTCACAATACCTATGAACGCCTGTCTCCGGGAAGTTATCTGAATTATGCCATCCTAAAGCAACTTTTTGATTCTGACTTCAAAACCTATCACATGGGTTCGGGTGGTCAATTGTATAAGAAAGCATGGGAAACTGACTGTGATGAACTCAGCCAGGTATTGCTTTATAGCTCATCTATTAAAGCCAAAACGCATAAGATATCTCAGAAAATCAGATCGTTACTTTGATTAAGCATTACTTCAAGGCTAAAATATTGTCATAAAAACAATATAAAATGCTGTTATGCCACATTTACTACATCAACTGGTCTCGAACTCAGCCAGCAAGTCACCTGATGCCACCGCTCTTAAGCTTAAAAGCGACCAACTCAGCTATAGTGAACTTGACTCAGCCATAACCGCTTTCTCAAGCGGACTTATTCGTCATGGTTTAGACCGGCATGACAGGGTTGCTGTCTATCTACCCAAAAAATTCGAAACTGTTATCAGCATCTTCGGCACAAGCAAGGCCGGCTGCGCATTTGTCCCCGTCAACCCAGTTCTGAAAGCTGACCAGGTCAGATACATACTACAGGATTGTAATGTAAGGGTTCTGGTCAGCTCTTCAGATCGCATCAAGCTTATGAAAGAGGCACTGGCAGAGTGTAGCGATTTACACACTATCATTTGCATCGATGACCGCTTAACGGAAGATCTCGAGTTTGAACACATTACTATTCACCACTGGGATGACTTCACTAATGATCCAGTAACACCCTGCCACCGAGAAATTGTCGACACCGACATGGCGAGCATTCTTTATACCTCTGGCAGTACAGGGAAACCCAAGGGCGTTGTCTTATCACACCGTAACATGGTGTGTGGCGCTAACAGCGTGAGTGAATACCTGGAGAACATACCTGGTGACAGGTTACTGGCCGTCCTGCCGTTTAGCTTTGATGCCGGGTTTAGCCAACTGACAACGGCTTTTCGTCGTGGTGCCTGTATTGTGATGCTTGACTACCTACTTCCCAGGGATGTCATAAGGACTATCGAAAGGGAACAAATAACGGGAATTACGGCTGTTCCCCCCCTGTGGATCCAGCTCTCGCAACTCGATATTTCTCCCGATGCAGTCAAAAGCATACGCTATATTGCAAATACCGGTGGCGCGATGCCAGTGAGCACCCTGGATCAACTAAAAACAAAACTTCCCGGCACGGATATCTACCTGATGTACGGACTCACAGAAGCTTTCCGTTCAACCTATTTACCACCCTGTGAACTTGATGATCGACCAACATCCATAGGTAAGGCGATTCCTAATGCTGAAATCATGGTTATCAGGGAAGATGGTTCCGAATGCGCACCTGAAGAACCTGGTGAACTCGTACACCGTGGCTCGCTTGTGGCAATGGGCTACTGGAACGATCCTGAAAAGACTGCAAAACGATTCAAAACATTACCTAGCCGACCTGGCGGTATAAAAATTGATGAAATCGCTGTTTTCTCCGGCGACAAGGTCAAAAAAGACAAGGATGGCTATCTCTACTTTATTTCACGAAGCGATGAAATGATTAAAACCTCCGGCTACCGCGTAAGCCCAACCGAAGTTGAAGAAGTGATTTACCAAACAGGCCTGGTTTCAGAGGTTGCCGCCTTTGCTGCGCCACACCCTGCAATTGGGCAGGCCATTGTAGTCGCCGCGAGTCCAAACGATACTGAAGAGCTGGATATTGATGGCATACTCAAAACATGCAAACAAAAACTCCCCGGCTACATGGTCCCTGCAAAGATTACAGGGTATTCTTCACTACCCAAAAACCCGAACGGCAAACTGAACCGGAAAGCACTTGCCGAAGAACACAAAGACAGTTTTTCTGAATAATGAACAAGCCTAAACCGATACATGCCCCGATGGACCAGTTTGAAACCAGGGATAACGAACTGGTTATTGGTGGTCTTAAAATTACAGAGCTCGCAGATAAGGTGGGGCAAACACCTTTCTATGCCTATGACAAGGCCGTCATTAAATCAACAATTGAAAAGCTCAGGGTAGTAATGCCAAAGGAACTCGCTATCCATTACGCCATCAAGGCCAACCCAATGCCTGAGCTGGTACAGTACATATCCCCCCTCGTCGACGGGTTTGACCTCGCTTCAAAAGGCGAGATGCTCGTAGCGCTCGATACACCAATGCCTGTAGATTGCATTAGCATTGCCGGGCCAGGGAAAAGCGACGACGAGTTAGAGGCCGCTATCAATGCTGGCATCACCATCAACATGGAATCGTTTGGTGAAATGGAGCGTATAAAGAGAATTGCTGATAAATCAGGTCTCACACCGAACGTCGCTGTCCGTGTTAATCCTGACTTTGAACTCAAGGCATCAGGTATGAAAATGGGCGGTGGACCAAAGCAATTTGGCGTCGACGCAGAGTTAGTTCCTGACATGCTCCACGAACTAAAAAACACCAGTTTAAATTTTGTTGGCCTACATATTTTTTCAGGATCGCAAAATCTTAAAGAAGAAGCCATCATTGAGGCACATGACAAAACATTTGAACTGGCAGAAAGGTTATTAAAAGACGCCCCTTCACCAGCAAAAAAACTCAACATCGGTGGTGGGCTCGGAATCCCCTACTTCCCAGGCGAAACACGGATCCCACTTGAGAATATTGCGAATAACCTTGAAAAACATATCGATAAATTCCTAAAAAACTCACCGAGAACAAAAATCATAATGGAGCTAGGAAGATACCTGGTGGGTGAATCAGGCGTTTATATAACAAAAATCATTGACAAGAAAGTATCCAGGGGGCATACCTTCCTGGTCGCTGATGGCGGTCTGCATCACCACCTCTCTGCCTCGGGTAACTTCGGCCAGGTGATCAGGAAAAATTATCCAGTCAGTATTGCCAACAAAGCCGAATCAGTTGATATTGAGAATGCCAGCGTGGTAGGTCCGCTATGTACGCCGTTGGATTTACTCGCTGACAAGATGGATTTACCTGTTGCTGATGTCGGTGACCTGGTTTGCATATACCAGTCCGGCGCTTATGGGTTCACTGCGAGTCCACACGCATTTCTAAGTCACCCAGACTGTGCAGAGATCCTGGTTTAGCCCCCTTCACTTGTGGTACTCAACAGCCCCCACGTCATAAGACGTTCCAGTTAAGACCCTATTGATAGAGGCCCCGTCTACGAAGTGTCTTTCAGGGTAATACTCTGAACTGATAATAGCTTTCAATGAAACCGCCCTGTCGACAACTTCTACCAACTTATCATTACGTATTGATAAATACAGATCATTGAAGCTTGCAAATATTCGATCACCCTGTAGATTCCCTGCTTCCACTGCTTTTCCTTTTACAGGTTTCCCTTTTCCCGAAAATATATTATTTGCAACAAAAGCATCTGCACCCTTTTTAATCTTCACAAATACTGCGCTACTTCTGTCGTTTTGAAGCGAGTTATACAGGAAAGACAGCTGGTTTTTCTCGTACTTTAGCCCTTCTGCACCGAATGAAACCATCGCCCAGTTGTCAGTTTCTTCTCCCTGGTAAACCTGGTTACCGATAACCAGTGCCTCTCCACCATTTGATATATCAATGGCATAACTTGAACTGGACTCAAACAAGCGGTTATACATTATGTAGTTTTCCCGCGCCCTGCTCTTGATCGCATGACCTATTTTGGCATCTTTTGACAGTGAGTCTTTGATAACGAACCTTTCAATACGGCCGACGTAGATATTGTGTGATCGCCCATCGCCATACCCATTACTACTAAATTCACTGTTTGTTATGTAAACCTCCCCACGCTTTTTATTACCTGTCAGCAGACCATTCTCGTTATCATGAAAGAAGCAGCGTTCTATATACAGGTTGTCACCTTCTAGTCTTATGGCCGAGCCATTTCTGTCAGACACCCTGGCACCTGAAAACTCTATATTGATAACACGCGTGTTATTGCCTTTTACTACCCAAATACCTTTACCATTATTTATATATTTACTACTCTTCAGATGGGGCCTACCATTAACTCCTATAAGTGTTAAATTGTCCTTATCAAGAACAGCATAGTCATTGAGATACTTGCCTGCTGCATCAATTTCGACCGTGTCGCCAGCTTGCAGTGATGGCACCGCATCTGACATGGATGCAAAATCACCTGCAGGCCCAACCTTGATAATGCGACCAGATGGCTGCAATGGCTGACCATATTTGAAAGCTTGTGAGGGTGCAATAACCTGTTTACTTGAAACGCTGTCAAACTTGGACAAGTCGTCATTCAGAATGACGACTTTTACAACACCCACATCAACATCATTATTAATGCGCAAGCCTGGGTGCTCTGAAACGTCCAGCTTTAAGTAAAAAGACTCATCCTTTTCAACCTCGGTATCAGCGTTTACTTCTATCTTCAATTGCGCAGACTGCTGACCTTTATTGATAATCAACTCTTTTTCATAAGCCTTTAAATCTTGCTGATCTGCCGAAATATAGACAATACTAATGGGTACTTTTACATCATCATCCACACTGCCCTGAATAACCACCGGTAGCACAAGCTCCGTATTCCCACTTGTCCCTTCAATAATCGAATAGTCTTGAATACGAAGATTGACATGACCCGCATCGCAGGACGCAAGCACTAAGGTGCCGATTAATAACAAAGCAGACCTTAGTTCTTGTATAGAAAACTTAAGATTCACAGCTGCTTGACCCAGTCCAGTGTTGCCTGTTCAACCTGATTACGCCAGGCTTGAGTTGAAAAAGTATGATTCGCATCCTCAATGAAAACTTTTTTCACCTGGCAGCGCTCAAACTCATTTTGCCATTCCGGGTTATCACTTACCCTGAGAAACTCATCTGCCGTTAGATCCTGTTCACTAATAACGAGCAGTATTTTACCTTTGAAGTTTTTCAGGCCGCTCAACATCTTGCCTGGTAATGACTGGTCCTGACCATCCCCACCATGTCGTGATGAGAATGCTTTTTTTATCTTGTTCCAGAGCCAGAACAACAGGTCGCGAGAAAATGCACGTATCGATGAAAACTTCAACTTACCTTTAAAAAAGGTTTTCCAGAAGTTTATATCCATTATTCGCCTGGAGTAGTAGTTTTTTATATGCGTTTCATTCAGGCTTTCCTGGGTTCTAACCCAGGGGTTAAGCAGTACCAATCCGGCAATCCTTTCATCCTGGTGCGCATAAAACAATGCCGCAGATGCCGCATCACATAGGCCCCATAATACAATCTTCTCAAGATCAGGCTGCCGGCCATAAAACTGGTTAATCGCCTCCGTTATGTCATGGCTTACGTCCTCAAAATCACGCAGCTTTCCTGTACTGTCACCCATACCACGATAATCAAACCGCATAACAGGGACATCATTACCAGCAAGCTTTCTTGCCAGCAAAGTAAACTGCCGGTGACTACCTACTCTGTATTGAGGACCACCAACAACAACCAGTACACCCGTTTTGTCATTACCATTATTGATAATAGCCACAAGCTCTTCTCCCTCACACTCGAACACAAAGGCATCTTCTTTAAGCTGACTTACTTCTGTATTCATCGGGTGAGCAACTGGTTGGTTATTGCATGCATCTGTGGCACATCAACGAGTTCCACCACTGACCAAAACTGTGAGCCTATGACAGTTTTAACGTGTATATTTGCGCCATCTTCGCAAAGCGAATCAATGACACGCTGACTAGCCGGTGGAACAGGCTTTTCTTCAGAATTAATGAGTTCAACCCAATATGCATCTTTCAGGACTGATGATTCTATTTGCTGAAGCTTTGTATTAGACAGTTCCTGAGCAAGTGCAGGGTTGAGTGAATAGCCCGCTATTTCAACGTGCTGATTATCCTGTAATTGATTTTTTATGTCTTTTAATGTCAACCCAGAGTCCTTGCCGAGCATATCAGAAGCCAACTTAAGCCTGTAAAACTGGCTCATTAAAAGCTCACCACTTGTGACCGGCTGCCAGTAAACTACTTTATTGATGAATTTGTGAAACGAAGGACTAATACGTGTAGTAAGCAATGCCCCCATACGCATAGCCAGGATATTAAATGTCGTGGTATTTGATTCAAGCAACCAGTTAATGATGATACTCAGATCGCTAACCCAAATTTCCCAACTGGCGTCCGCAAAATCACCCTCACTGTCCCCTGTACCGAAATAATCAAACATCAACACGGGCGCCCCCATCTCTGCAAGCTGCGCGGCCTGCTGCGAGAGCATTCTTCGTGATTTATTCATTTCCTCAGCAAATGGCGAAAAAATAAGGACCGGGTGCTGCGAAATCTCGGAAGGTGAAAAATATATACAAAACAGCTTTCCATGAGTGCCTTCTAAATAATAAGGCTGTCGTGTATATGATATCATTGAGTTATATTTTGGATTCTACGAACGACACAAGACTACCAACTGTTTCAAAAGTTTCCGCACTGACTTCATCATCGTCAATGAGAATTCCATAGTGTTCTTCAATAGCAGTCATGACTGAGACAACTGCCATAGAATCAAATTCGGGAACCACACCAATCAATCCTGACGCCTCAGTGAGGGTATCTGTACGATCACCAATCTGTAGCACATCACCCAGCATGCTTTTTACTTCATCTAATACCGCCATCGATTACTCCTGCTCATTTTTTTATCCGCGAAATACATGAAAATAAGATTCTTAATCTTCCGTCTTAACATTTCATTGAACGCGCCAGCACACCCCCTTAAGGTGTAAGGATTATAGGCAATAATACCCCATCTTTCACGCCTATCACTCATCCAGTCCTTCTTATAGTCATCATCTCCTATGAGATAATCTACTTCTTGTACTTTATCGACATCAATAACATATTTCATAATGTAGTCAGACAACACTGTACCAACTGAATAACGAGAAAACCTCTCATCATAAGCAAGTTTATATATAGCTGCTCTATTGCCATCTACAATCCATATTTGCGCAGCAGCAGGCTCGTTATTAATGTACGCCACTCCCAGTCTTAGTTGGCCTCTATCGGCATAATTATGAATTAGTGCAGATATAAAATTAGGATATGGCTCCTTCTCCTTCCAACTCGAATTATATATAACCTGATAGGCTTCAATACCACGCTCAAGGTCGTCTCCACCTTCTAGTAACTCAATATAGTTACCATCGTCATTAAAAAACTTCTTCTTTTTACGCCTTATAGTATTACGTAGAACCGCGGGCAACTTATTGTAGTAATCAGCATAATCGTTAAATTTTCTTACCAGATACCAGTTCCCAAAACAAAAATATTCAAATACTAGCCATCCTGACTTTCTTAGTGACACCAACGACTCACCATAGACAATATGATTTTTTTCCATGGGGTGAAGATCTATTTGGTAATACCGGTTTCTCTTTAGCCACTGAAAAAACCATACAAGCAATTTTTTACTATTTTCACCATCAACAATAGGCGAGTATATTGATGAATAAAAATTTGCTAGAGCAGTTAGACTCTTACCATCATTCTTTGCAAGTAAAGGAAAAATGATTTGAGAATCGTGATTTTCGATACCTTTTATGTTATAGATGTGAACTTTATCAGTTTCATCTAAAGCATTTTCTTGCAATATCCTGAACCAGTCGTAGCCCATATCGAAATTTAATAATCTGGGCCTTTCAAATTTTTCTACATCAGACTCAGATAGCTCTTCGATGTCATTTACATGTTCTAATACAGGATCATGAGCCCTTTGAACATTATAAATATCGGAAAAGCCAAAAACCTTAAGCGTTTTGCCAACAACTCTCCGTATACTTTGCCTGACAAACCTAGCAAAGCTTCTTGCAAAAGGTTCTATATCCGTTATTGAACAATACAAAAATGCTGGAAACTGGGTTATTAACAAGTATGGCTTTAAATAAAGCAATCTTAGCAACCCTGCAGGATCTCTTTCTCCATTTACCCAATATGAACGCACCACCTGCTTCGGCTCATTAATAGTTAGATTCAAACAGTCTGCATATTCGATATAAGCGAGATCAACATTATTTTTTATGGAGACATCTAACCAAAAATCACTCCTGCCTACCGTTGGCTCGATAACCCAGTAATCGCCTGATTCATCTTTTTTTACCTCGAGCGACAATGGTCCACTCATATTCAAACCTTCATAAAACTTTTCTGTAAGCGCATTTATTTCATCATCTGGTGCAGACTCTGCCAAACACGTATGACCCATTGGACGAGAATAAAGCTTATGCCCTTCAAATCTAGCTAAGGTATTCCCCTGACTTTTATATATCGCTCCAAAATAGATTTTTCGATCATCTCCAAGTATGAATTTCTGCATCAAAAATGGCATATCATCTGGATATTTACTACAGAGTTCTTGAACCTCTTTTTTAGAATTTACAACTATGACCTTAAATTTAGCCAAAGGTGTAACTGGCTTGATAATTACTGGATAAGAAATAGACTCCGCCTGGCGTTCAGCGTCATTACCGTCGGTAAGAAGTACTGATGGGGGATAATTTAAACCAACTTCTTTGCAGCGATGCTCGATTTTACTTTTCTGCAAATATTTATTTATATCGTCTTTGCAGTTCTTCCATGTCAATAAGTAGTTATTAAAAATCTCATCACCATATGCCGTGATATCGCTAACCATGCGATCATTAGTCAAAAACAATGGGAGTTTTTCATCAAGACCAATTTTTGCATGTAATTTCAAAAGGTTCTTGACTAACGACCTACTCTTTAGGCTCTGACAATGGGTGACTTCTGCAGAATTTGTGAAATAGCCTGGCTCATGAATATCCGCGCTCAACGAATACACTTTTATTTTTCGTTTATGTAGTGCACGAGTAATAGCAAGCCCATGACCACACATGCCGACAACGACAGCAGGTATAGTAGCTATACTATTTTGAGGATTTTTCAATAGCTTCTATTTGAATTGTTTATTTTCGTATTTTTCAATTTTTTTTGACAACCCCTTTAGGGGATATCCGAGCGCGACAGCCTGTTTAGCATAATCTTTAGCTTTATTAATCTCACCCAGTTCAAGAGAAACATGTCCTAGAATGTAGATTATTTCAGACTTCTTTCCTTTTGCATGTTTTAAGCCTCTCAATAGGGACTTTTTAGCAAGTTTATATTTTTTCATATCCTGGTATACCAAAGACAATATAATATATGAATTTGATTGGTTAGGATGGTTACTCATCGCTGCTTGAAGAACTTTAATTGCGCTAGGGTAATCTTTTAGTCCTCGGTAAGCTCTACCCATAAGAATGAGATACATGGAAGACCATGGGCTAGTAGGCTCATTCCTATCTAGTGAGAATCTCGCAGCGCCTAATGCTGCTTGATAACCTTCTTCTTTTTTCCAGTCCTTTACTGCTGCCTGAGCACGTTCAAGCCAAACTAGACCACCGCAGTAATGCCAAGCACCACCGTTCTTATTACCAATGAGAAACCATTTATCTGCATCTGCTTTTGGAATACGCTTCCAGAACCCATTACGTTTACCAATCTGCGTTTTTGCATACATGCTTTTGCAATAGTATGGCCATCTTCCATATTCCGCCTCGGTTGGCACAAAACTATAGGCATATGCATTTGTAGCAATAAACGGAATAAGCATTAGCAGAAACACACTAACCGCATGTTTTATATATAATAATTGATTCAGCATTATGTATAGTCTCATGGCACAGCCGTGATTTTCATCAGATGTCTTGAATACCATGATTGCGAAGACGCTAGATAATTCAGAAAGATTACACCCTCAAAAATGCAATTTTATCAATAATAACCATGGCATTCAAACACTTATAAAGACACTTAACAGTTAAAACATATACTTTGTTAAACATTGATGCTGCATATTATGAGGGATATATGTCATTTTGTATATTACCTGTTCATATTCTAGACTATTATTTAATATGAATATCAAATGCTTATAATAAAATGCTAAAATGGCGATCATGCCTAAGGCTCACAAAATAACATCAGATCTAGCAGTTATATATGAATAATTTCACATTCTGGAAAAACATAAAAAGCAGCTCAATTGATGAAGCAAGAGCACAATCTGCGCTCGGGGAAAGTGATACACATCAACGCATAAACCTTGGAAGCGATTGTGGTCTGGTTATATCCTCCAAGGCTGCAACTGAATCTCCAATTCTGATAAATAGTGACACACATGTATTCTTTAGCCCATCTTCAGACCTTGTTTATAAAAACAGTGTTGGTATGAATGCCTCTCAACAAATTCAAGATGATATTAGATTGCATGGCTCTATTAGTATTGAGCATTTCCAGAACGCTTTTTCTTTTGTTTTCTATGATAAAAGATCTGAGGCGGTATTAATCGCTATTGACCATTTTGGTATAAACAGAATGTTCTATACCAATGAGGGAAGTCAATTTATTGCCTCATCGGCGCTAGATGGGATTTTAAGCATTTCGAAGCATGTCCCTTGTTTATCAAATCAAGCAATTTATAACTACATAGATTCGCATGTTATTCCAAGCCCCCATACTATCTTTGAGGACATTCATAAACTCGAACCCAGCCAAAAAGTTGAATATATAAACGGTAATATCACATCAAACATATACTGGATGCCTGAATTTCATGAGCATTCTGATCAAAGTGCTGAGTCACTAGAAAAGCAGACATTAAGTTATCTCGAAGAGTCGGTATCGAGTCTTCATTTACCTTCCACTAGTGGTGCATTTCTAAGCGGTGGCCTGGATAGTTCAACAGTATCAGGTTACTTCGCGAAGTGTTCCGACAAGCCTGTATCTTCTTATACGATGGGTTTTGAAGAGGCTGGCTATGATGAAACCGAGTTTGCGGAAATCGCAGCAAAGCATTTTGATATCAATCTACGTCATTATTATGTCAAACCAGACGATGTCGCAGAGTCATTTACACAAGTCATTACTGGTTTTGATGAACCATTTGGTAACTCATCTGCAATACCAGCATACCTTTGCGCTAACTTTGCCGGTAATGATGGCGTGACAACGATGCTTGCAGGCGATGGTGGCGATGAAATATTTGCCGGCAATTATCGCTATGCAAAACAACATAAGATCCAGTTTTACCATAAACTTCCGGCTGCTCTACGCAGATACCTGTTCGAACCATTTTTTTTAAATAATCATTTCCATACACAAATAAAACCAATTTCGAAACTGAAAAGCTATATTCAACAGGCCACAACACCCATGCCTGATCGGATGGAAAGATATAATTTCATCAATCAATTCGGTGCTGATTCTATATTTAATAAGGACTTCTTGAACCAGGTAAATGTTAATTCTCCCTTAATGCAGAAACAAATTATCTACAATAGACCCGGTGAAGCATCAATGTTAAACAGAATGCTATACATGGACTGGAAATTCACTCTTGCCGACAACGATCTGGTAAAAGTGAATACTACCTGTAAACTTGCAGGCATAAATGTGAAATACCCAATGCTTGACGACCAATTGGTTTATCACTCAACCCGCATTCCTTCTAAACTAAAAATGAAATCAGGCGTTGAGTTACGTAGCTTTTATAAAAACGCAGTACGCAACTTTCTACCGCATAAAATACTATATAAAGAAAAGCATGGTTTTGGTTTACCCTTTGGCGAATGGCTGAAGAAATCCGCAACATTGCAGAACCATATCTACGATAACCTTTTTGCATTGAAAAAACGTAACTATATCGACCCTGCTTTTATTGAGAAGATAATTAAAACTCATAGTACTGAAAGTGCTGCTGGGTACTATGGAAATATGGTCTGGATACTAGCCGTACTTGAAGAATGGCTCTCATCGAGAAACCTATAGCCACACAAACCGATGACTTCCGATATCAAACATATCAATAAAAAAATGGCCAAAGGATCTGCATGGATGGTCCTTTTTAAGGTCATGGAAAAATTCATCAGCATTTTTTCCACGATAATACTAGCACGGCTTCTTGCTAAAGAGGATTTCGGCCTGGTTGCTATGGCAATGGTTGTAGTAGCGCTACTCGATCTATTTAGAACATTTGGCTTTGACATGGCCTTGATTCAGAACCAGAATGCGACTGACAAACATTATAATACAGCATGGACGTTTAATATTATTGCAGCCGTTGTTATTTCATTAATGCTTCTAGCGCTAACACCTTTAGCAGTATCTTTTTACAATGACTCGAGACTTGAAAGCATTATTCCTGTGCTTGCATTTGGCGTATTCGTTTCGGGCTTTGAAAACATTGGCATCGTTGCGTTCCGTAAAGACTTAACCTTTCACAAAGATTTCGCCTATTTAATAAGTAAAAAATTCATTAGTTTTATTGTTGCCATAGGGCTTGCTCTGTATTTTGGAAACTACTGGGCGTTAATTGGTGCATTTGTAGCGACACGCATCAGCATTGTCATACTTAGCTACTATGTTCAGTCTTATAGGCCAAGATTGTGCATGAAAAAAAGCAAAGAATTATTTAGCTTTTCCGGCTGGATCTTTGTCAATAATATTTTTGCATTTATTAATATGAAAATTCCAGAGGTCATTCTGGGCAAATATTTAGGCGCCGCCACTTTAGGCGTATTCTCTGTTTCAAGAGATATTACTTATAGTACGTCTGGTGCATTAGTATTATCAGTCAATCGTGCCACTTTTCCTGGATATTCGAAGTTAAATAACAATCTGGATGCTCTAAAAGACAGTGTATTAAATACGCTAGGCCTACTTGGGCTTATTATCATTCCTGCATCTGCTGGATTTTCTGCTATCGCACCTGTTATGGTGCCTGTCTTACTAGGTGACCAATGGTTGGAAAGCATCCCTGTGATTCAGGTTCTTGCCTATGCTGGACTATTGTTTGCAGTAGCCAATCTGACTTCTACATATCTTGCACTTGGCAAACCTCATATCAATAGCGCCATAGTTGCTATACGTTCGGTTATATCAATACCTATTATTTGGTATGCCTGCACAGAATATGGTCTGAATGCAGTTGCCTGGAGTTTGCTCCTCATATCAGTAATACTTATCCCAATATCCTATGCTCCTGCAATCAAACTAATTCATCTCAAAATCTCAGAGATATTAGCAGTCTATATCAGGCCTGTGATTGCCACCACCCTTATGATATTAGCGATCGAATATAGTTTTCAGGCTTATATCGACAACCCATCCAAAGCATATAATATTATTGATCTAGTACTCATGATTATTATTGGAGCAATAGTTTACCCAGCATCACTATTGTTGCTCTGGTCAGTTGTAGGTAAACCTGCTGGCAGTGAACAACAATATATAGATATGTTTAAAAAGAAGATTTTAAAAAAAACCTAATCTAGAAAATTTCAGTAGTTTAGTTTTCAGGTACTAAATAAGTATTATCATGCAAGCGCCCTGCTATACGATAACCTTGCTTAAGTATATTATCTTCTAGCCATTGTTGTTCAGGCAGGTTTTCAAGTATCAAAACTGGCTTGGTTCTTTCAATAGTTTGCATTGCACCTGTCAACGCCTGCCGCTCAAACCCTTCTACATCCAGCTGTATAATTGCCACATTCCGATCAGATGGAACAATATCATCGATGGTAACGATATTTACTACGACGACTTTACCCTGCTGTACATCAGAGCTATCTACAAGTTGACTCGCACCACCAAGTGACACCCCCTTTTGATCGGCAACCTTCATAGACATCTCGCTGGCTTTATCACCTAGGCCTGCATTCTGTATAGAGACATTCTGAAGGTCATTAAGTTTGATAGTAATCGAGGCGCAACGAAAGTTTTCAGGGTTAGGTTCAAATGCCCAGACGCATGCACCATTAATTCGTGATTTCGCAATAGCAGGTATAAAATCACCAAAATATGTTCCCGCATGAACTATGTCACCATCTTTTGAGGATGAGCACATAAACTCTATTGTATCAGGCTCCCATACTTGCCCAGTAAGAATTTTTTGTGCTGCGGGCCTTTGTATTGATGACTGAGGAACACAATAACCACCATGTATATTATAGGCAATACAGCTCTGTAGAACCGATTCATCATCACCGTGATACCGATATGAAACCGGTCTATTCTTAATAGTAAATCTTGCCAATACTCGACGTGCTGCGGGAAGGTAGCGAGATGGGATAATTTTCTTGAAAAGTAACTTAATCATCAAAAATACACTCTATTCGCCATTTGTAATTTCATAACCAAACAATTCAAAATCCCGTTTATATAGTCTTGAAACTTTACTATATAGAGCATCTGTATAATATTCAGCATAGTTCTTTCGCTTTGAAGCATTGTATTTGGTTAAGCGTTTTTTTACACCAATTTTTTCCGCCACAACCCCAAAATCCCCTTCTAGGTTTTCGAATCGCCCGATATAATCGACCTTTAGGTCTCCATTAAAGCCATAGATAAATAGATACTGTGGTTTAAGCAATACATGCTCGTGAATGTTGTATTCATTCAAATAATTCAATACAAATGACTCAAAATCAGGATAGCTTTTTACAAGCTCTGCAAACTCTTTATCGACCTTGCCAGCACCACCGCCCTGCAAATAGGTATATACTGAAACCAGTCGGTCATAGGGGTTTCTGACAAAGCAAAATTTGTAACAGTTTCGAAATAATGCCGGGTCTGATGCCTCAAAGACTGCACAATCGGAATGATGACGAAATTGAATGCCTAGTGCTTTTAGTACACTGGTGCCAGCATTCTTGGGTATATGAATGAAAAGAAAGCGGCGTTGTTTCGCATATCGAATGTGCGGAAACGGGTCAATGATCCTCAAAAACCACTTATAGATCCCCCATAATTTTTTTTTCGATATTCCCACTATTATGATTCGCTCAAAAGATACTCTGCAAATTTGATCGTTTTAAAAGTGGATGCAAATGATTTACAAGATTCCGCCATGTCGTGTGATAGACAGTAATCCACATCATTTTCAAAACTGGCATCATTATAAAAAAAGCCTGACTCACCTGACAGGATAGCCTCTTTTACACCATAACGTTCATAACCAATACTTGGAGTTCCAAATAGTGCTGCCTCGAGATAAACCAACCCCATTGTCTCCCCCTCTCTTGCTGACAACATCCAAAAAAGCTCAGCGAGCTTGTAATAAGCGCCTATATGTTTTCTCGGAATTTTACCTACAAGTATAATTTTACCTTCAAGCCCGGCATCACTAACAGCATTCTTGAATCTTTCCCCATCACGCCCATACCCAGCAACCACCCAGTAGAGACTGCTGTTGTTACGGGAAATTTTTTTAAACAATTCAAGCTGTGTAAATATCCCTTTATCTTCTGTTAACCGACAGGCAGTAAACATGATTTTCGCGTCATCCGGGAGACCGATATCTTTCTTGTTTATACTAAAGCCATCATCAAAATCATCAATCTCTATGCCCGCATATGCACAATTTATTTTATTAATGGTCAAATCTCCAGGCACGTGTTGGAGAAAAAATTCTTTTGCATATTGACTCACCGCGACAACACATCCGCAATAACGCAAGGCGCGAGCATAAAAGCGCTTGTATAAAAACACCATGTGCTTTGCACTGACTCTTGCAAATGCAAACTTCGAGTCAGCACCATGTATTATCACTATAGATTTTTTCAGGTTTTTAATATCAAAGAAAAGCCCCGCCAGATAAACAGAAACAAAATCATTTAAAATAATTTGGTCAAAATTCGATAATTCTATCTCTCTAAACACTTTCCTGTATGCTAATGGCCATATAAGCGTTGAACGATGCACTTTTATATGCATGACATTTTCAGGTGATTCTTTTCCCTCATCACCACTAATCAGCGTTACGGCATGACCTAACAATTGCAGGTCCTTTGCCAGCCTCATTGCGATAGTGCCCGCACCACCGCCTTTTGGTGGAAATTCGTCAGATATGAGTAATATATTATTCACTATAACTAAACTGGCAATATTATATGTACGAAAGCCCAAAGGACTCATGAAGTAATTTCTGATCTTCCTTGAAATACTCCAATAGCTCACGCTTAGTATTTATATCTAATTCAGGAATGGATTTCGTTAATTTTCTTTTTATCATGTTTTTTATGGCGGATGGAATTAACTTATCGAGGTTTCGAGTTAAACGATTCTGCATAAGTATTCTTGCCAACTGATTATATTGGCCACCCTTATTTTCATTTTTTACAATCTGCAATTCAGGGCTTCGTGAGACACCAATAAACTCTTCACAAATATTCAAAATTGACAATTGGTCCTTTACTAGATCTTCAAATTTAATCACCAAAATGCGGGATTTATCAAAACACTCTAGATATTTCGATAGCTGCGCAAAGTACATACTCATTTCTATGTATAATTTATCTGCTGTAATTGCTTCTTCAAACCCTAGGGACTCATATCCATATTTCACATTATGCCAGTAATTTGAATACATTCTCGCTACTGGGTCACGTACGATATAGATAAATTTTGCATTATTATTTAATTCAAATATCCGTCTTGGAATATGCTGCAGCTGTTCTCTTCCAGGCTTATATGATAATGATTCGTCACTGAGTGAGCACATTGTATAGGTCGTTGAAGCATCAACTAGCTCAAGAGCAATATCTGAAAAACTTTGCTTATACCATTCAAGACCTTTGTCATAATTGACAGAATAAAAGTTAACCTCCTTAGGTTCTGAAAGGCAGATCTGCGGATTCTCTGACAGACGCCTGGCAAGCGTCGTAGTGCCACTTTTCTGGGCTCCAATAATATATGTGCCTGGTGGAAATTTACTCATATTCTGTGTTTCGGATAAGACTCATGCTTGTCGAATGTGTTGTTATAAACTATTGTTAGTGCAATTATAGTCCTATATTAATTAATGAGATACTAGTTTATACTGATCCAATATAAAAAAATAAATAGCATTATCCTCTCCTTAAGGTAATTTAAATGTCTAACAACCTATTGATTACGGGTGGCATACTTCGCCCGAATGGATTTGAGCTGGGCGAAGGCAAATATTACGGTTGCGCTACATTATTACAACTAAACTTGTCCAGTGGAGAATTCAGTACGCTCCTTACTGACGATGTGGGTGGCAAGAATTTTCCTGATGAAACACCTAATCTGGAGTTTACTGTCGGAGATATAGAAAATAACAAACTCTGGTTATGTATGGACACTGAGATTCGCCTCTATGATTATCCAGAACTAAAGCTACAAAAAACCTTTAGTCACCCCTGTTTTCATAATAATCATTCTGTTGCTGTACATCGAAATGAGCTATATGTCACTTCAACTGGGCTTGATATGGTGGTGGTTCTTGATAAAGAATCCGGCGATATCATTAAGTACCTGAACGCCGAAGGCAAGCCTACCTGGCATCGATACAACGAGTCGACTGATTACCGTAAAATTCACTCTACCAGACCACATGACTGCCATCCAAACTATGTATTATGGATAGACAATCAACCTTGGGTTACTCGTTGTACACAAGAGGACGCTGTTAGCCTATCTAATCCAAGCCAACGAATTAACATAAGCGGCCCAAATAAAGTCATCAGTGTTCATGATGGCATTGTAAAAGGTGACAAAATATACTTCACCAGTGTCGACAGCTGCATTGTTATCGCCGACATGGCATCAAAAGAAATTATTGAAACCGTCGATATTGACAAACTCAAAGGCTATGGTGGACTTCGTGGATGGTGTCGTGGCTTATATATTAAAGACGACATTTTCTATCTTGGTTTTTCACGCCTTAGAAAAACACGTCGACTCGAAAAAATCGCCTGGGTAAGTAAACTAATCAACCGCGGTGAACAGATTGAAGATTGTTCAGTACTAGCGATAAATCTGAAAAGCAAAAAAATCGTGGCTGATTATCGAATTCCAGGGAATATGATAGACGCAATATATTCAATACTTCCCGAGCCCGGGTAATTTATTACAAACTATCAATGAATTTACGAGCAAGGCTTAAATAACGTCCTTTTTTAAATCGGTGCGTACCAATAAAATGTAACACCTTAATGTCCGACTCATCTATTCCTGGCTCGTAGAAAGGGTATGTTTCATACGGTAGAATCACGCTATCAGGAGTATTCGCAATAATATAGTTAGATGTAACCTGTTCACTACCCCACTCTGACCACTTTTCACGCCCAATTTTCTCTTCAATCTCACTACTAAAATCAATAACTGTATCTATTAAATAAGATTTCTTTGCATAACCAGCAAAACCCGCGCATGCTCTTAAGTATTTCCGGTTCTCTGCATTCGCGCAGTCTTTGAATGACTTTTCAGCTTCATTCTGCACATGTTTATTCTGTCTTTCCCAGATCAAATAACTCGCATTCACAAAAGACATTTTTTCAAAACCTAACTTTGTCGTAAGGCTGAAACTTGTATTTGAATTTATAGCATTAATCACTTCATCGGGTTGCTGCAGAGTGAGAATATCCGCATCTAGTTGTACCGTATAAATATCTTCTACCTGTTGTGTAATATAAGTAAGCCTCTCCCAGCAACCACCAACAGGCAAACTAGGCTCTCGATATTCTTCTACTGGTACTATTTCAATTCCCTCCACACACTTTCTTAAAATATTACAGTTTTCCTCGCTTAAACGATCGGAAACCACCACTATTCGAGATGGCTTAATAAATCGACAGAAAGAAGCTACCGAGAGAAGATACATATTTATATCTGTATTACATAACATGGTAGCAATAGCAAAATTGGCCTCTTTATCAAGAGTTACATGCGCTTTCTCTCTGATGCCCATTGTGAATGAATTAAAATACCAGAGATTGAGTTTCTTCTTAAATTTATAAAACACGATCGCTCACCTTTACTAAATATATTTGCTCTTCACACAGCTCTGTATGACTCAATTAGTCCGCGCAATATAAACTTATGTAGGTTTTGGTCCCAAGGGGTAAAACGTGGCAGTTCAAACAAATCATCATCATAACCAACAATGCTTTTGCGTGTTGATACTGCTGCCTTAAAACCCAACTGTTTAACGATAGACACGTCCTTCGGTGCATAATCCTCATTTGGCCGGCCATTAGGATAAGCAAAATATTCAATCTCACCGCCGATAATTTCCTCAAGAATATTTTTACTTTTACTAATTTCGGCCTGCGATTCTTGCGTAGACAGATTAGCAAGAATTGGATGTGAGCATGTATGAGCGCCTATGGTGATATTTGACTCCGATAATTCACGAATCTCATTCACATTCATCATCATGCCCTGAGTCTTATAACCAGTGATATTTTTAATATGCGTAACATAATTTGTTCGCTCTGATTGATCTAGGTGCTTGATTGCAGGCAGAATCTGCCTAATCAAATCAAATTTATTCTGTTCTGACTGACATTGTCTATCAATGATATTTAGACCTGGAAGCGTAATACTGCCAGCATAATCACGAATTGACTCAATAACCTCATCATTCCACATAACCCCTCTATCAATATAATCTGTCGCTACAAATATCGTTGCGGGCACATTATGTTTTTTTAAAATAGGAAAGGCATTTCTATAATTATCTACGTAGCCATCATCAAATGTAATGCAAGCAGCTCGCGCAGGCAGGCTTTTTGATCTCAGCCCATCTGCTGCTTCAGACAATGAAATGATCTTGTAGACAGATGATAGAGTTTGAATAATTGAGTCAAATCGCTTTATATCTGGCTCACCTGGCATCAAATAATCCGGTTTATCGAGCACTCGATGAAAAATAAATATATGCAGTTTACCCTTACTACCACCAGGTGAGGCAAATCTATTTATTATGTTATAAATGTTACTTAGGAACATTTTCATTCTTCTCTACTTCATATTTTTTATACAATACCCCACAAATAACGACAATAGACATCAAATGATAGGGCAGGTCAAAATAAGCAAGACCAAGAAATGCGCCACCCGTCATATAGGCAATTAGTGATAACTGTGCCATACTAACGAGATTAAACATCCATTTCATTTCTACAATATTTTTTGTACGCCTCTTGATTTTATACGCCTGAATAAATGTCAACAGCCATATTGAAAGAAATAAAATCAAGCCAACATATCCCTGCTCACCAAGCACCTCAAAATAAATACTGTGCGCATCAGCATTCCCTTCTTTTTCTGGCATATATATCTGGAATAATTCAGGTGTAAACACTCTAAACCCTCCCCCTACAAGCGGGTTGTCATTGGCAACATTAATTGCAAACTCCCAGGCATCAAACCTACCTTGCACTGACTTATCAACTTCGTAAGTAGAAATGCTGTCCATCCGGTCAAACCATTTATCAGGCACAAAAGGTATGACAGATGCGGCAAGAATAACTATCAACATAGCAATGATTAGTTTATGCCGTGATCCAAGCCATAAAAAAAATAAAAGGACGCTCATAGCTACAAATGCACCACGAGAATATGATGCAATCACGGATAACAGCGACAGTAACAATCCGGCTAGCAAAGCTGCTTTTATGTACTTATTTTTATAATGAAGAAAAAGAAAGTACATTAGCGGCAGTATCGTTAATATAGCTAATGCAAGCGTGTTATTTTCAGAGATAAATGATTTTTCAGGTCCAAGAACACGATACTGAAGCCCAGAAGCAATACTAAACACACCACCCTTTATGCTATAAAAACCTATTGATAATGCGATTACCCACACTAGATAAATAAGCTTATCCTTATTATTAATAAGTAGCATGGTACATAAAATAATTATTTGAATTTTAATAAAACGTGTGAACTCTTCCAATGCACCTTCGAGATTGATCGCAAATACGGTTGTCACAACCGCCCATAATACGAACAATATCCAAACTGTAGTTAACTTACTTTTAGGGAAAGTGTATTTATCTTTAGAGAAAAACATCGACACAAATAATGTTAGCGCGATTATTGTGCTAAACGGCATATTGTAGGCAAACCCCCAGGTAAGACGATGAGGATTCATATAACCAAGCCACGACAAGACATAAACACCAATATAAGGTCGCGACAATATATAAGGTATTGTCCCAAAAATTATTAGTGTCACTAAAATATCGCGCATAGTACTTCTTTATCGACCTACCTCAGAGCTAAGGTTAGATACCCGCTGAATTATTCTTCTTGCATTCTCCATCCAAAGATATTTCTTTTCTAGAATAAGATTTTTCGCGGCAACGCCTAATTTATCTCGTAACGCGTTATCATCAAGCAAATGCTTTACTGCCATCACAAAGGCCTGCTGTTTATTTGATTCAAACAGATAACCTGTTTCTTGATGAGATAATATTTCTCGTATATTGCTCTTATCTGGCGCAACAACTGGCTTCCCCAACGCCAAATACTCAAACAACTTGAGCGGTGATGCATAGTCGACCACATCTGGCTGTAAAGCGATATCGAAAGCCGAAATATAGTCGGCAACATCATTGCGCCCAATGACACCTGTAACGATAACCCTTTCGCTTACACCCAAATTTTTAGCCTGCTCAAGTAAAGATTTTTTTGCAGGGCCATCCCCAACTACCAGTAGAGCGCAGTCATCTTCGTTTGCGATTAGTTCAACCACACGGTCCAAGCCATGCCAATCTCTGACAAAACCGGTAAAACCGAGCACAGTCACATCCCCAAGGCCTAATCTATTCTTTGCCTCTGTCTTTTCAATGACATTATCAAAACGTTCTATATTGATGCCATTGTGTATGACCTCGATCTTGTTTGATTCTCCACCCTTAGAAATAACTCGCTTTGCCAGCACTTCTGTTACAGGCAACAAAAGATCTGCATTTTTCCATACATATTTTTCAGACCAGCTAGCAAGACTTTTTAATGAAATGCCATTATATTTTGAACGTTCTTCATATAGGGGAGCATTTATTTCAGATACAAACGGAAGCCCAGACCATTTTTTTAGCCATATCCCCGCTGGCATAAATAGATTATATCTTTCATATATAAAATCAGGTTGAAACTCTTTTACTGCCCTCCTAAGTTTGAAATAAGCCACAAAGGCATACATAAACTCAAGTAGCTCGTAAATAAATTTTGGCATATATCGTTTTAGCACAGAAACAACACCACCTTCCGAACCAAACTCCCCATCTGACACGGCTGGAGATATAATCTTGAGTTCATGACCAAGCGCATCAAATGCCTTCGTCAATTCCTCTATATGTACATATTGCCCATCTTTAGATGCAATGCGATGATGATATAGAATCTTCATATCAACTATTCAACACAGAAGAAAAAAGCGTTTGCTGGCCAAGTGACGTATCAAGCCAACTAAATTGCTCCGCATACTTCCTTGTTTGCATACGATCAGGATAATTCGCATATAACTTAGATATCCCACTGGCAATAGATTCTGCATCTCTTTCTACCAGCACACCTGCGTCAGGCGTTGCAACAACTTCAGGTGTCCCCCAGATATTTGTTGCCACCACAGGTGTACCACAGGCCATTGATTCAAGTAATACATTAGCCCAGCCTTCTCTACTAGATGCGAGAACCATGATATCTACAGCAGAATAATATTCCCTAAGCTCATCATGCCCAACTGTCCCAAGAAAAGTTACTCGATCA
>Ga0316207_10001333_pt1 | contig 31177 bp, 27 predicted proteins | sample 6weekpyrite_MG_FD_204943 | JGI IMG/M metagenome (GOLD analysis project Ga0316207, IMG submission 204943) | Microbial mat bacterial communities from mineral coupon in-situ incubated in ocean water Damariscotta River, Maine, United States -... | ecosystem: Environmental > Aquatic > Marine >...
AAAGAAGTGTTGGGTCAAAAACAACAAAAAGTTCAAGTTCAAGAAAAGGCAGTGTTGGATCAAAAACAACAAAAAGTTCAAGTTCAAGAAAAGGCAGTGTTGGATCAAAAACAACAAAAAGTTCAACTCCAAAAAAAAAAGTCTAGGATCAAAAACAAGAAAAGGTCCAAGTTCAAGAAAAGGCAGTGTAGGATCAACTTCAAAAAAAAAAGTATAAAGGAATAAAAAAATCTGATTTAATCTCAAACAAGTTGGAAATTGTATTTTTTTATTAACAGCAAAATCCTTTGATCTTTTTTGCTGTTTTTTTAATTACGATTCTATGAGTATAAGCAGCGTAAATAATTTCAATGAGATTTCTAGTGGTTGTTTCAGAAAGAATAGTTTTCAAGAGATCGTCATTCGACAACTCAGCGTATTTAACAATTGTTTGAACAACTAACTCTTTTTTATCCGCTCCAGATAAATTAGGATACTCTGCAACAATTTCCATTACTTTTGCAACAATAGCCATGTAATCTCCAAAGTCAAGATGAGGATCATTAACTAAAATGTCGAGTGTTTCACTAACATCAATTTTAGATTCCATTAAATTTGGTTAAATAAAAAAATTAATTTAAATACGAAATATTTAAATTTGTGCGTAAAATCTCAATAAAAGTTAAAAAAATGGAAGTATAATAATAATATGGAAATTCATTCAAGTATGTACAGAGAACAAAGTTTGATTGCAAGTATTACTGAATTCTATAACAACAAGAACAATATTTCAAAATTTCTTCCAGTTGTTGAAGGAAATGATATTTCCCTTAGAATTCTTGATTGGTTTGTTACTAGTTACACGAAACACAAGAGAACAAGAATTAATGTAAATGGTAAAAGCTTTGATATCTGGAGTGAATATAAATCACAACTGAAATCATACAAGAAAGAAGCTTTTGACCCATTCTGTAGACTTGATAAGAAGAAAACAACTGGGATTACAAAAAAATTAATCGACTTTGAATATGAGAAAGGAAAGAAGATTACTTCAACAATTGGTCAACTAAACTTCTTTAGATGGTTGATTTCCAGTGGAGTCCTTGACTACATCAAAGAACATCAATCTGAAATAGAAAACTTGATGCTAAAAGAGACTATTGAAAAGAAGAAACTAAAGATTCAGTCCAAGAAGAAATTCGATATGTCTGTAAGTTCCCCAAGAAGAGAAATCGTTTCTATTGGATCAGATGACTCTGCCAAATTTGACGTGTCACTTGAGGATCACTCAACCAAGGATCAGAAAAAGATTGTTGTCAAATTTTAAAACCCAACTCTTTATTTACTTTTTTAATAATTATTATATATGAAAAGAATTTGTATTGGAGATTCACATATATTATGTTTAAGGGAGTATACGAATTCTGTATATCAATATTCAGGATCTAGTTTATCAGGATTAGTTAAGGACCAGTCAACATCAAATGCAAGAAAGGATATAATAAATAGATTATATAAGAATACATATGACGAAATATATATAATGTTTGGAAAGGTAGATATGGAATGGGTATATCCATATAAAAAAGCTCTTGACAATAATTTAGAAAGAGATGTATATATGAATGAAACCATAGGAAAATACATAAAATTTTTAAAAGATCTTGAGAAATTATGTTTATCAAAAAAACAAGATACAAAAGTTATAATTTTAGGTATTCATCCACCATCACTGGAATCTAAAGATATGCTAATATGTATAAATAATCATAATTCAGTAAAAAATGTTAAAGGAAAATCAGATATAGAAAATAATACTATACCAATAATAGAATATTTAGAAACAATTGAAGAGCGGACAAAAGATATATGTCTATTTAATAAAAAGTTAGAAGAAGGAGTATCCTCTCTTAATAACAGTTCCTTTATAAACTATAAATTTGTTTCGATTGATGACAAAATAATAAAAGATGGAAAAGTAAAGGATGAATATAAAACAGGTAAGGATCATCATTTATCCAAACATAGAGTTGGAAAAATATGGAATAATATATTAAACCTTAGTTAAATATCACTAAACTAAACTTAGCGAAAAACGAGATATCTTAAAGATTCAACACAACAACCAATATTTATATACAAAGTAAGTTAAACACAAGCGTAACAACCCTCTTCAAGAGCGTAACGAAGCTTTTGGTTTTTTCTATAAGAATTTTCTTTCGTGAAAGTAAATAGTTGTTGCTCTGTGTTTAAGTCTATTGTTGTCAAATTCAAATTTTTTACTTAAAAGTTTATTTCAAAGACAATTAATTATGAAAAATAAAATCGAAATGGAACTAGATTTAGATTCTAACTCTGATCCAGAACCAGAATTAAATATAGAAATGATACTAGAGGAATTAAGAGTTGTAAGAAATCACGATAAACTTCAACTACTTGAAACAGATTATTCAAATTTTAAAAAGATTGGATGGGACTATAAAAGTCTTCAAAATGGATGTAACTTAAAGAAATACACAATTGTTTTTGAATATTTCCTTTCTCGAAAGGAAATCTAGATTTTAGATACGTTGTATCTAAAATATTTCAAAATTGGAGGAAAGGAAAGAATGTTTATAAAGGATATATTTAGATCGGATGATAATCTGATTAAGGTATTAAAGTTAAGTTTTTATGGAAGATCAAATCGTCCACAAGAAATCGTATTCTATAAACAAGAAATCTATATTAAATTTGATTCTAAATGGAAATTAGAAGTTCTTGAATCTAAGCCAATTTAAAACTAAATTTTAATCATTAAAGTTGAGATGAATGATCTAATCAACTTTTATTTAATTGTTACTTTACTTGCCACTGTAAATTCCCAAGAAATCTGTAACACAACATGTATTGAAGAAATCCTTACAAATCAAGAGTCAAGTCTTGAGATTCTACAGAATTTTGTCGAAGGATGTTTCTATTCTTTTGTTACTCCAATTTCAATGCAACTAGAAACAATTATGAATACTCTTAGTACAAATCTGGAGACACTTCAAACATTTATTTCAAGATGCTTTCAGATTTACATCACCCCACTATCACAAAAGGTCGTTGAACTCCAAGAATTTATTTACAACAATCAAACAAGTCAACTCCAAGAAGTAGCTGAAGATCAAATGTCAAACTTAGAAACACTTCAAACATTTATTTCCAGATGTTTTCAGATTTACATCACACCACTTTCACAAAAAGTATTTGAACTTCAACAATTTAGTTACAACAATCAAACAAGTATGTTCCAAGAATTTTTCTCAAGCTATGTTGAAACACAACAAATGGTAGTTGAAACACAACAAATGGTAGTTGAAACACAACAAGTGGTAGTTGAAACACAAGAATTTATTTACAGGAACCAGACAAATATGTTTCAAGAATTAGTTTCAACTCAAAATTCAAAACTAGAACTAATCAATGAATCAATCAACTTGTTAAATACAAGTTTAAGTTCAAGAAGTTTTGAGGTAAATGGTAGTGTTTACATTGAGTCTAATGAATTTTATAGGAATCTTAGTTTATTGTTGGAAGAGACAAGGGAAAGTTGCCCAGTTCCAGTTTGCAATTGTGAATTTAATACAAGTTCAATGAACAATACAAAATTCAGCGCTGGTTTGGATGAGATTTTATATGAGTTAAGTGAATTAAGGAGAGAAATTTCAGAAACAAAGACTTCGGTTCAGGTAGTGGAAGAATCAACAGAAATCCTTGAGGAGATTGCAAATAAAGAATTGGATGTATCACAATGGGACTTAGCTTTAACAGGAACTTCAATTGGAGCTGTTTTGTTATTAATTATTGGATGTTGTCTAAGATTAATGTGTGGTGGAGGTGGAGTTGAAGGTAACTTGTGTAGTTTGAATTGTTTTAATGCAGGTTAAACTTAAAACCCATGTTTTAAGTTCTCGATTTAATCTTTTCAAAGAAATGATTAAAATCAAATTTTTTAAAAAGGAGAATAAAATTTCGCGAAAGAAAATATTCTTTTTTTTTCTTGAAAAGGTAATGGGTAATTCTGATTCAAGTATGCCAAGAATTGGTTCAGTTCTTCCAGAAGAACTTGAAAACATCGATCTTTACAATGTGCTCGGTGTTGACAAAAAAGCAACTCATTCCGAGATTAGAAAAGCATATCATTACAAAGCGAAACTTCTTCATCCTGACAAACAAAATGTGGACATTACAGAATCTGAGCTGGATAGTATTGAAGAAGAGATGAGATATCTAAATATTATTTACAATATTCTATCTGATCCTGATAAAAGAAAGTTATACGACAAGGAATACACAAAGTCTCACACTGAACTCCAAGGTCCGTACCAAGAAGCTAGACGTCTTCAAGAACAACTTGAACTTGGAGAAATAGACAAAGAGACTTACAACAGATTATGGAAGGAAGCAGTTGCTGAGACTGAATTTGAAACAAAAATAAATCCTTACGACGAAACTTTGGACCCAAAGAAGAATTCAAGATACTCTGGTCTTGATAGAAAAGTAGACAATCCATTTAATAGAGAATTTGAAGACAATAGACCAGAAGATCCAAATGAATTTGGTTATGGAGAATATGAAAGAACTACTTCAACTGCTTATTCTGCCGATACAGTTCCGAAACCTGAGAAGATATTCACAGGAAAGTTCAACTTGAATAATTTCAATCAAGTCTTTGACGAAATTAATGAAGAAAAAAGACTCCAAGAAGCAAACGAATACCAATTAATAAAGGCTTCTGAATTACCTGGAGTTGATCTTTTTGGTGGTGTTTCCGGAACCAATATTTCGACACACAATGGATTAATGATAATTGGGGAAGACTATGAGCATTCAGGGTTTCAGTCAGAACTAAATGCAGGGAAGGGAGGATCTGGTTTTGGATTTTCCGATTATCACCAAAGTTTCAATTCAAATAGAAATCCGGATTCTTTGAAATTCAAACAGAGTAGTTCAGATTGGTCAAGTAAAAGAGAATCTGAGACTTCAGCAATTTCAGGATCAGACTTTAAGGCAAGAATGAGAGAACTTAATGCATCTAGGTCTGAAACAATAACTTCTCAAGAAACAGAATCTGAATACTATCAAAGAAGAGCCAGAGAGCTACAAGAAGAATCAAGAAGAAATGCAAGTTTTGTATCTAGATTTGAAAGTCAGTATCCAGCTGCTCTGATTCAACAAGCTACTCAAGGAATGCTCGAATCTTCTGACCAAAGACCAGATTCTTGGTTAAGTTAAAGAGATCTTTCAAAGAAAGATTAAACCGAAAAAAAAACGCAAGAATTCTTGCGTTCAAAATTGTTTATTTTAATTATTTATCCACCGCTCTGGTCTTCGCAGTTTTAATATTGTAAACCCACAGTCGAAGACATCACATTCGACAATGTTGGAAAATTTTTTATAATATTTTATCTTTTGCAAAACTCCCTCTTGGTAATGTTTTTCACAATAATGCCAATACATACACGCAGGATGAGCCAAAGTAATAACTTTCTTTTCACAACATTCACAGGTAAATCCACCGGAATGTTCGGTAAAACACAAAGGTTTATTTCCTCTGAATTCAATAGTTGATATTTCGTTAAGAAGATCAGTGTCAGGGTGATATCTCAAATGATCAAGAATTACTTTTGGGACTAAACAAAGATCTCTAAACCGAATCTTGTTTAAACAAGCCGCTTTAAGGCTAATCATAGATGCTTTAGAAGCCTTAGAGGACATATTTTAGTTTAAAGTCTCTTTAGTGTGTATTTAAAGAGACTCTAATAAAAAAAAATCAATTATATAGCTTATTTGGTTAAATCAAAGAACAAGGAATTCTTCTTCAGACTTAACTTTGTTTTCTTCAATCATTTCAAATTTGTTTTCAAGTTCATTTTCAACTTTTTGTTTTTCGGGAAAGACAAACTTTACTTTATCAGAAACAATTGAATTCTCCCTTTGCTTTTTTACTTTGTTAAAGAGTAGTTCTTTTTCTTCTGGTCTGGAAACTGACATTCCAAGGAATTCATAGATACTCCCACCTCTTTGAATACCATACAAGATTTCAGAATATCTCTTCTCTCTCTTTCCAGTTTCATTCCAATTTGCAATTTCATTTGAAGTAAATGGAAGATTCAACTCTCTCTTGTAAAGTTCCAATTTTGATTTGAACAAATCTTGATTTCCAAGGTTAACTGTTCTTAAATCCCTTGCCATAACTTCCCCTCCACCAACAAGTTTCGTTTTAACTTGATGACTTACACGGTTTGTATACCAGTCTTCACCTTCAGCCTGTTCCTTTTCAGTTTCTACTTCTGTATCTGTGTAGTTTTCACAGTCTTCGTCCCATTCACAAGACTCTTTCATTGCTTCAAGATACTCTTCAAATGTAAACAGATTATGTGCCCAGATGTATCCTTTGATATAACCATTGTAACCTCCTTTCTCAAGACCTCTCAAAAGACCTTTTTCAATACCTTTTTCAAAACCATCAGTTTGACCGTCGTTGTAACCTTCATTGTATCCAGCAGTTTGACCTTCTTCGTAACCTTCGTCGTATCCATCACCATGTCCTTCATTATATCCTTTTTCGTGTCCAATGTCAAAATGTGGATTTTCTTTTTCTTCTTCGAAACTGGTTTCAAGAGAATTTTCTTCTTGGTTTTCTTGTTCGGATTCAAAAAGTTCCCAATCGGTACCATTAAACCATTCCCAGTTACCATATGAATCACGTCTGAAATGATTTTCATCAAAGTCGATTAGTTCCCAGAATGATCCATTGTAAAACCAATCACCGTCGTCAGTTCTTAGGTACCAAATCTTATCGGACAAAGAGTACCACCAATCGATTTCACCAATAAATGAAACATTAGAGTCATTATCAATAAAGTACCAATCACTAGAGTCAGAATCTTGATAAAAGTAACCTTGAAGGTGAGGATCGACAAGATACCAAGTCTCATTAGAACATACCCACTTACCACGGTAATCAATATGGGAAATTTGTTTAGAAGCCTTATTGTAATATACCCAATATCCAGAGTCAAAGAAAGGAATTTCAGATTCCTTTTCACCAACAAACTTCCATTGGTGATCTCCACTCATAAACCAATTCACACCCTTGTGAACAAATACCCAAGACTTGTTAAGATAGTCGTAATGAAATTTAGAATCAGAATTAACTTTGTTTCGTTCTTGGTTTTGTTCTTGGTTTTGGGAATGAGAAATGGGTAAAGGAGTCATACTTTCCTTCGAGTTGGAATAAAAGGTCTTTTGAAACTTTTCAAAGTCAAATGGGAGCTCTTCCAACTTGAGTTTTTTGTTTGTACCGTTTGGATTAACGTACTTGTGCATTTTACCAGAATTGATAATACTTTACAAAAAACTTTTTTCAATTTAACCTTGAATAAAAATAAAAATTAAATAGAAATATATGTACACCCGAGCAACTTGGTATATGTTAATTGGATTTGACAGAGAAATGGACCTTTACATCAAAGACTTTAATCTCAAAGAGAAAAGAAGATTTAGACTTTTTAGAAAATGAAAAATTTAAGAATCAAACTTGAATTAAACTTAGTGAAACACTCAAGTTTAAGTTTAAAATGTCAGAATTAATTTCAGATTCATGGGACCCCTTTTTTGAAATTTCAGAATCTCCGATTAAAAAACTTTTAGGAAGTATTAAATTCAATGAAAAAACTTTTCCGCCAAAAAACCAAATTCTTAGAGTAATGTCAATGCCTGTTAAAGAGGTCCGTGTTGTTATTCTTGGTCAAGATCCATATCATAAAAAAGGTCAGGCGATGGGATTAAGTTTTTCAGTTAACCGTGGAATCAAAGTTCCACCTAGTCTTAGAAATATATACAAGGAAGTCAAAAGAGAATATCCTGACTTTGTAATTCCGAAACATGGAGATTTAACAAATTGGTTTGACCAAGGTGTATTTCTTTTAAATTGTGCATTGACAGTTGAGGAAAGTAAACCAAATTCTCATGCGAAATTATGGGAACCAATAACGGACAATTTGATTAAGTTTATTTCTGACAATTCGGATTTTGTTGTATTTTTACTTTGGGGAGCATTTGCAAAATCAAAATCACAATTTATTAACAAGACAAAACACAAAGTGTTTGAGTGGACACATCCAAGCCCATTAGCTAGAGCTCCATTTGAATGTAATCATTTTAGAAATGCAAATGAAGAATTAAAAAAGAAGGGACTCAAAGAAATTAATTGGTTGAATCTAAACTAAAAACAGTTTAGGACTAAGTAGAATTAGTTTTTGAAGTATTGTTATCAGGTACACATAAAAATCCACAAGACTCAGAGTAGTTATAACCAAGTGACTTAAAATTTCTATCACTTAATTCAGGATCTGGGATTAAATTACCAGACGCATCAAGAGAAGTTACTGGATTTTTACCTGGTTTATGTGAAAATAGTCCATTTGAATCTTGGCGATAGAAATGGTAGTCTCTTTCTGGATCAATGGCCAAGTATCCTTTGTAGTAACCTTTTTTACAAGGTGTGTTTTTACTCACTTTATAAATTTCTGGATTGTCTTTTTGTATTCTTTCAATTGTCTGAGAACAATTGGAACTATTTCTATGTTTCCAATTACTTTGGGAAGTTTCGTTTTTATTTTTTTTTGTATCACCTGGTTGTGGTTTTTTATATCTTGACTGAATGTCATTCAAGAAATATGCATAACAATTATTTGTCTTTACAAAAGATGGACTATCCCAATATGTCGGTTTGAAATGTGGTTCACTTCCTGACATTGGTAACAATTGATTTGAATTTGATTCAAAGTTTTCATATCCATATAAAATTGGTTTGTAGTAATAAACTAAAACAAAGAAAAGAAATACCTTTAAGTAAAAAAGAGAAGAATTCCTCATAAAATAAATTAGAATTAAATTTGCTTAATTGAATTCGTTTTTAACTGATTAAAAATTACATTCAAGTTCATATATGGATTTCAGATACAACAACGAAATTAGTATTGATCCTGAAAAAGAAAACCTTACGTTTCAAGCTTTAGAATGGATTGATACAAATGAGATTAATGAAGAGTACGAATCTGAATCAGAATCAGAGTCAGATTCAGGGATTGACGCAGATTCAGAGTTTTATACAATCAGAGTTTTTGGTGTTACAAAGAATGGAGAATCAGTTTGTTTGACAATCAAGGGGATGGAATGTTATTTCTTTATCAAGGTTCCAGACAACTACAATTCTTCAGACAAAGAAAGTATTATCAAGTATTTAATTTTTAGACTGTCTGATAAATTTCCAGGATGTATTAACAAAAATTTATGCAAGTATGTTTACAAAAAGGACTTTTATGGATTTCATTACGATAAACAAAACAAAAAAGAGAAACTCTTCAAATTTCTTCGGTTGTCATTTAACAACAGCAATGCAATGAAAAGAGCTTCTGGAATTTTCTCAAACAGAGTTTGTATCAAATCCATTTCTCCAAAAGAAATTAGATATCCTTGCTACGAATCAAATGTCGATACAATGATCAGATTTATTCACAGACAATCTTTGAAGACTTCTGGTTGGATCGAACTTTCTGCCGGTTGTTATGAATCCAGTTGTTACTCAACAACTCAGATCGACGTTACAGCAAACTACAAGGACGTTCACCAACCCAAAGATTCAGACACTATCGGAACTGCACCTTTTCTTCAGGCAAGTTTTGATATCGAAGCTTATTCACAATTTACTTTAGAGAGAAAGGTTTCTGTAAAGAAAGACTCTGTGGTTGTCAAAGGTCACAAGACTTCATTTCTGTCAGAGTTAGTTGTTGGTGTTGATCTTACTCTTGGTGAAGAATCAAACTTTGAAACACGAAGAGTTGTAAAGATTAATTCGGATACTGAACTTGAAGTTGACATCCCATTTAAGGACTCATATTCAAAGACACTTGTAGTTCTAAACAAGGATCAACCAGCTGAGGAAGGAATGAATAACAAGAGACCGTTTCCAATTTCAACAGTTACGGGTAATTATGTGACACAAATTGGAACTTCATTCAAGAGATTTACCGATGAAGACTTTTGCATGAAACACATTATTACGTTAAAGGAATGTGCTCCAATCAAGAAAGAAAATACAATTGTTGAGTGTTACGATACAGAAAAAGAAGTACTGTTGGCGTGGGTAAGACTATTTGTAAAAACAGATCCGGATATTATTTATAGTTACAACGGAGACAAGTTCGATTGGTGGTATTTGTATGAGAGAGCAAAGTTGTTAGGAATTTCAGAACAATTTGAGATGGGATTTTCAAGACTTCAGGAGTATCCATGTGAGATGAAGAAGGAAAAATTTAGTTCTGGAGCATATGGTACTTCATTTTACAATAGATTCAAGATTCCTGGAAGAATTAACTTTGATATTCTAATTCACATTCAGAGAGAATTAAAGTTATCAAGTTACAAGTTGGATTTTGTTGCAGAGAAATATCTAAAAGAGAAGAAACATGAAGTTGGTCCTCAAGAGATTTTTGACTTTTATAGACAGGGTACTCCTGAGTTAATCAGGACTGTTGCCGAGTATTGTATTCAGGATACATTGCTTCCTCAGAGACTTGTTGATAAGTTGTGTATGTTACCAAATCAGATCGAGATGTCGAATGTTACATATGTTCCGATTAGATATCTTATTGAACGTGGACAACAGATCAAAGTGTTTTCACAGATTATCAAAGAGACAGCGAAAAAAAATTATCTCATTCCACATCTAAAGGTTCCTTTTTGGTCAAAGTATCGAAATTACATCGAGAGAGACATTGTAACATTTAGACCGGACGAAGATTCTGATTCAATGGATTTCTTTGTAAAGAGAGACTGTAAAGGACAAATTCCATTATTTAAATCAAAAGGTAAGTGGGTGTTGAACAAGAGGTATTACGACTATTTCAATCAAGAGAAGTTTCAAGGTGCGACTGTACTGGATCCAATCCCGGGTGCTTACCTTGATGACCAAATCTGTGTTCAAGATTTCGCATCTCTTTACCCAAATATTTTACGTGATGAAGGATTCTCATTCGACACATATATCCTTAAGGATCATGACGGTAATTTTATCCACGGGGATATACCAGAACTAGAATATAATAAAATCAAATGGGTAAATAAGAAAGGAGAGAATATTGAACATAGGTTTGTAAAGAAAGATGAGAATATTTTAAAAAATATTCTTACAGGTTTACTAAATGAAAGGAAAGCGGTAAAGAAGTTAATGGCTAAAGAAACGGATCCATTTAGAAAGGCACTACTAAATGCTAAACAGCTTGCCATTAAGGTTAGTTGTAATAGTGTATATGGATTTTTAGCAGCAAATATGTTGAAGTGTACACCAATTGCAGAATGTGTAACAACAGTTGGAAGACAGATGATTGAAAAGACAAAGAACTTTGCAGAGAATTACTTTAAGGACTATGCAATGAAAAATGGACTTGTTGACGGAGAGTTGGACATTGAAGTTGTCTACGGAGATTCTGTTACAGGAGATACACCATTAATTCTTAAAGATCCAGATAATTCAAATATCACAATTAAAACAATCGAAGAATTATCAAAAGAAACTGAGTGTACTGAATATGAAAATTTCAAAATCCAAGACAAAACATTAAAAGATAAGTATCAATCGAAAACAAGGTTTTATATTTGGACGGATGATGGATGGGCTAAAATTCATAGAGTGATTAAACATAAATGTAATAAAGATATATATAGAGTTACTTCACATAATGGTACTATTGATGTAACAGAAGACCACTCGTTATTGAATGATAAAAAAGAATTAATTAAACCATCGGAATTAAAATTGGGTGAAAAACTTCTTACTTCATTTCCAAGTGAATTAAATAAAGATGAATCTCTTTCTAGTGAAAAAGCATGGATATATGGATTCTTCTATGGTGACGGTAGCTGTGGAAAATATAATACAAAACATGGAATAAAATACTCTTGGGCATTGAATAATAAAGACGAAGAGCTTTGTATTGAAATAATAAAAAAGTTAAATACGGCTTATCCAATGAAAAATTGGAAACAACTTGATACATTAAAAAGTTCAAATGTATATAAGATTGTATGTAATAATCAAAAAGATATGGTTATTGAATATAGAGAGATATTTTACAACGAAAGAAGAGAGAAAATTGTTCCAGATTGTATTTTAAATTCAAATAAAGAAACAAAACAATCTTTCTTTGATGGGTATTATGCTGCAGACGGTGATAGAAAAGGTACATGTACAAGATTATCTAATAAAGGAAAACAAGGATCCCAGGGTCTATTATTTGTTATGAAAAGTCTTGGATACAATGTTAGTGTTAATGTAAGAGATGATAAATTAAATGTGTTTAGACTTACTGGGACAAAAAATAAACAAAGAAAACAAGATGTTGTAAAAAAGATTTCAAACCTTGGAAAAACATCAGATTTTGTCTATGATCTTGAAACTGAGACTGGTAGGTTTCATGCTGGTATTGGCAATATTGTTGCGAAAAACACTGACTCTGTCTTTGTCAAGTTCAAGACGGAAAAGAGAGGGTTAGAAGCAAGAAAGGAGTCAATGAAACTCGGACAAATTTGCGCCGACATGGCAACAGAAAAGTTATTCAAGGAATATACGGTTCTTGAGTATGAAAAGATTTTTGATCCACTACTTTTGTTTGGAAAGAAACGATACATTGGTGCTCTATATGAATTTAATCCAGAAAAACCAGAATACATTGATACAAAAGGAGTTGAACTAAAGAGGAGGGACAATGCACAGATTGTAAAGGATATCTATGGGGCAGCAATTGAAAAGGTAATTTATGAACAGATTCGAGACTTTGATCTCATTATCAACTTTATCAAGGACGAAATTTCCAAGTTGATGAAAGGAAAGGTTGATATTTCAAAATTGGAAATTTCCAAATCACTTCGCGCAGACTATAAAATTAGAACTAGTGGTCCTGTAATCCAAAAGAATACTCTAAAAAATTACATTGAACAGGAAGAAAACTCTGATTCAGATTCGGACGAAGAAAAACCAGTTCCAAATATTGCTCATGTCAAATTGGCAAACAAAATGAAGAAACGTGATCCAGGAACTGCTCCTGTTAGTGGTGAAAGAATGAATATTGTATTTGTTGAAGATCCAAAGTTTCCAACAAATAAAAAGAAGTGGACACCAGTAAGTGATAGATGCGAAGATCCGAAATTTGTTAAAGAGAACAATCTAAAGATTGACAAGTTGTATTACCTTAATAATCAATTGAGAAATCCACTTTGTCAATTCTTAGGACTCTTTGTTGACCAACCGGAAAAGATTTTTGATGAGATCGAACAAGAATACATCAAGGTAAGAACTGGACAAAAGAATATTACAAACTTTTTCAAGAAAATGAGTTGAAATTGAAATGAAATCCAAATTTAGTTTAGTTAAACACCCGCACTTGTCTCAAAATGGCAAATGGACTTGATGGAGCAGATTGTTGTCTATGTGGAATCTTTTCATTTCTTGTTGGGTTTTGTATTGTCTTTCCTCTAACTTTTTATAGTAGAGATATCTCTATGTGTGAATTGACTGATACACCTTTTTATTCTGAAGCTGATGATCATAGAGTACCCTATCATGTCTATATTAGATCAAGAGTTTCAGGTGATTGTACCTTGGAATTTGAAGAAGAAGAAATTTACATCGAATATAATTTTTCAAATAAAGCAATGGCACAAAATGTTTACGAAACTTTTAATACTGCATTTAATACAACAACACCAACTGCGTGCATTGTAAATAAATATAAAATGTGGGAAGATTATTCAATCGAAATTGATCAAAATCTTCTTGATAAAATGACTTGTTAAAAATCTATGTTAAAGGTGGGCCGATCAGAGATCGGGTTCACATTAGAAATGTGAACAAGGAACTGGCGTTCCTTAAACAGTTGGAAAAACAAATTCATTAACATTTTTTTATCTTTTGGGGGCGGGGGAACGCCCCCAGAGCCCCTCGGTGCGCGGCGGGAGCAAGCGCCGCTTTTTGTCTCAACTTTTCTTAAAAGTTGCTTTTAACTGCTTTTTATCTTTTAACTGCTTTTGGTGAAATTGAAGTTTTTAAGAATTATCAAGAATTACATTCAAAGAAGATGTTTGATAGTCACTCGGAGCAGACCAAACGTATGAGATCAATTTACGATATGATTCGTTCAATTGAGAATGAACTTGTCAGCACAAGTAAGATTGAATGGAAAGTTGATGATACAGAAACTCAACAGAAGTGTCAAAAATTACATAATGTTGTTAGTAGACTTGGAACATTTGCAGCGATTGTAAAAAGTGACATTGACAATCTTGGGATAATTTCAAATTGTCTTCCATATCCTCCATTTGCAAAGTCAGAGGAGCATTCCTTGAATATCAGATTCTCTTACGATGTTGATCATTCAGATGTTCCTCAGAATGTTGTTTCACAACTTGACAAAGCAAGGAATAGGAAGGATTATCTCTGTGCTAAGATTGTATTAGACAATTACACACTTGACAGTGTTCTGACGATGACGACAGAATTTGATAGAATGGTTTCTCTAGGAAAGGTATCAGTGTTTTGCAATGAACAAGATATCCAACTTTGTTTGAGAACTGTTAGATCAATTGTTAATGGAAATTGGGAAGACTCTGAAGAAAGCCAAATTAATTATACAATTGTTCCAAACTTGACGGAAACAACATTTACACCAGAAACATTGTTTGAGATTGTTTGTGATCCAGATGAATGTTAAGAGCGATGAGCGCTCTTATGAATCTCCCGAGAGCAGCGAGGGCAAGCGCTGCTTGTAACCCAACAAGCAAAGCTTAGTTGGGACCACTAAATTAATCTTTATATCAAAGTTAGATTTTCGTTAAACGGAAATCTTTTTTTTTCTTACAAATTTATGTCCAACACATTTTTTTCTCGCCAGAATATTGATGTTGTATATAAATATACAAGACAAAGTTACCACAGTCTAACCGGTATTGATATTGAGTCGTTAGCAAAAAAGGATCTTTTTCAAAATGCGATTCTGAAAGTAATGAACACTGTTTACAATGAAACCCAGAATTCTGGGCAAAAGTTCAAAACACAAAAAGATTTAAATTATCATCTAAACAAAAATTCAATTGAGTCTTCTGTTAAATCGATTTATCAAGCTTTTAACAAAAAACAAAGTTCACAACAAAGTTCACAGCAACAAACCCAAGTTCGACAACAACCAACGGTTCAAGATCAAAGACAACCAAACCAAAATCCAATTCAAGGTCAAACCCAAGTCCAAGTTCAAGGTCCGGTAATAAATCCACCAATTCCAACAAACACTCAAGAGCAGAATTTCCCAACATTCGTTCCAGATCCAAGAGGTTTGGAATATCAAGATCCAAGACAAACAAATCAAACACATTTTGTAAGTTTGAAAGATGACAATCTTGTATCAAAGATAACAAGCGCAGACAATTTCTCAGAAGCATTGGAAAAGATGAAACAAGACAGAGAGAAAGATAATGTTGTAAGAGCCCAAGAGATTAACTTTGCCCAAGAAGAAGAACGTAAACTTCAACAAAACGGACTTCTTGGTGGGAATTTACCAACTGAACAAGAATTACAAAACACATTTGAACCTAATAAGAATGATCACCCAACTGAAATTAACTCAGACTTACTTTCGAATTTTAGCTTGGATCTAAAATTACCATCACTTCCACCACTTCCAAAAGAAACAGAACCATTCAAATTTAGAGTAAAAGATATTTCAAAGGATTTCAAGTTGGAGATCCCAGAGAATAAAGTCTACAACTCGATCGAACTTGTATCAGCAATTGTACCAAGGTCTGGATATAACATTCCAGTTCAGAAGTATTTACATTTCAAAGAATCAAACAATGTAAAAGTGATTGAGATTCCAAAAGGTAATTACACTAAAGAAGTACTTACCAATTTCATCAAGACAAAATTCGTTGAACTTGGAATGTCTTCTTACGAACTTTCCATTGATCCATTGACAAACTACTTGACAATTGAAAGTAAACCGGAAGCAAAACACACGGTAAAAAAATTCGAGTTACTACTAGATCAACCAAATTCAATCGCAAAGTATATTGGATTTGAGGAAAGGAAATACTCAGGAGAATTCAAGTACATTTCAAGTTCGGCAGTAAATTTGAATTACCAGAATTACTTGAATTTATATGTACCAGAATTGTCAAAAGAGAGTTTATTTATAATACCACTGGAGAAATCGGTGAATTTCATTACAAGAACATTTGAGAATCAGTACTTGTCAAAAACAGAGAAAATAGATTCAAACACAAAGTCTATTTCAATATCATTCAAAGATCCATTTAACACAAATTATAATTTCAACGGATCGGAAGTACTTTTAGAATTTCAGTTCAAATTGATTTGATAAATACGTTTTATTTAACAAAGATGGAAAAACAAAAGGAATTTTTCGACCTTTGTAAGAAAGGAAAGTTTGAAGAAGTCAAGTTACTTCTTTCTCGTATTGACGAATCTTCTTCAAAAAACAAGTTGATTAATTTTGTGAATAAACAAGGTAACAATGCGATTATTTCAGCAAGTCAATCTGGAAATGTTGATCTTGTAGATTTTCTTTACAAAAATGGAGCAGACATCTCAAGTGAAAACTTGAAGACTTCAACACTTCTTCGTGCAATTCAATCTGGAAATCACAAACTTGTGAGGTACCTTATTAATTTGGGTGTAAATCCTTGTTATCAGCCGGTTAAATCTCAAGCACCACACTTTAATTTGATTTCATATGCTATTCTTTATACAAATGCGAGTAGTTTGGAAGTTATCAGGGAACTTGTTGAAAATGGAGGTTATCATTACTTTGATTCTCTTTTGACGCATCTTTATTCTCCAATATTCGTTTTGGTTCATAGTGAATGGCGAGGTAAGAATTCTAAAGCAAATGAGATCTTAGAGTATATTGTATCAAAGATGATAACATTAAATAAAAGGATCTTAATTAAATCTCGTTCTTTGGAAAGTGAAATAAGATACATCAATTCTAAAGTTGTTCTTGAGAATAAAGACAAATTATTTGAAGTTGTTGAAAATATTGATAACAATGTTTTAGGCAATATCAAACAAGAGAAATTAAGAGTAGAATTACCAGATACATACTTGAGAATGAAACAAATGAAATATATTGAATAAGTTTAATTAGTACAGATTTTTATTTTTTTATAAAGTATTTTATGTCAACAAGAAGGACTAAGAGTAGGTCTGGTTCTAAAACAAAAAAAACTAAAGATAGTAAACCACCCAAAGGATTTGTATCTGGAAGGATTGGACTATATAATAAAAAAAACAGAAGTGTAATGACTAGACATTTAACGCCAATGCCAGGGTTAACTTCAATACCAGACTTAGCTGAAAACAATACAAGAACTAAAAACCGTGACCCAAAACCATCAACCCATCCTCCAACACGAAGAAGAGTAAAAGAAACAGTTAGAGAAAGAAAAACATCTGTTCAAAATGGGGGTTTTGTTGGTAGAAGAGGTCGTGCAAGAAGATCAAGTTCAAGATCAACATCAAAAGTAAAAAGCAAGATACAACCAAGTCCAAGAAAAAGTTCGGTTACATCAAAAGGAAAAAGCAAGATACAACCAAGTCCAAGAAAAAGTTCAGTTACGTCAAAAGGAAAAAGCAAGGTAGATCCAAGTACAGTAAAAAGGTTTTTTGAGTTAGTGGAAAATGTGAATGAAGGAGTAAATATTGAAGTAAAAAATCTTCAAGATAAGAAATCAAAAGTTGAAAATATAATATTTAATCTTGAAAAAGAGTTGAAGGATCCAGAGAGATCAATAAAAATTAAGATAGCAAAAATCACAAAAATATTACTTGATATTTCAATTGATATTTTAAAGTTTAAAACTGTGAAAAAATTGGAAAAGATAAATATTCTTAAGAAATTACTTGAAAATATCAATACTATTTATTCAAGTAATGTTATTAATGATCAGCAACTTGACCAGGCTAAGATATTAGATGAAGATATATATAATATATATTTAGAGATAAAACCAGATTTATCAAAACTAAATATTTTAGAAATAGAAAATATTCCTAATTCATTTAAATTATTCGAATTGTCAAGATCTATTTCAAACAATCTTCAAAAAACTCAAGATTTTAAAGAGAAAGGAATTGTTCTTGATAGATATTTAGACAAACTCAATATATATGAAAAAATGCTTGAACCAAGAAGAGAACTATTAAATACATTAAAGGTAGCAGTTATATACGGCTTACAACATTTGAATGAATATAATAAGAAAGATTTTGATACTGTATTGTCGATTTATACAAATATTAAAATACTGAAAAGAAAGAATTCTCAAATGAAAGGTATTAATGATACTGATGATTACCATGGTAAAGATCATGACAATTTATATGAACTAACACTTAAAGAAATAGAAAACTTTGAAGATTTAATGGTGTTTCCTCCAGACAGAGAAGATCTTAATAATATCAATGAAAATATAAAAATTTCTATTAATGCTGTTGCAAACCCTCTTTTTGAAGAAAATGACGACTAAATTAAACTTTTTTTAATTAAAAGTCTAATGTTTTGACAACCTATGTTTAGTCAATGCGGTCTTTGATGAATAACTTCTTTGACAATCTTCACACCAATTCTTTTTCACTTCCAATTTAAAATTATCTGATACTTCAACTCTATTTTTTAATAATTTATCAAGAGACTTAATCTCAACTTTTGATATATCTTTAATCATTTCTTTCAACTTTGAAACAATATTTTCTTTAAACATTTCAAATGCTGTGTATTCATTCTTTAAATTCGACAACATTCCTTTTGTAATTTCTATTCTTTCATTTGATTCTTTTGTTGACAATATTTCTTTTACTTTATAGATTACATTTACAGCAAATCTAAGTCTTGAACAATTAAACCCATTGTTGTGTAAATAAAATAAAACACAATTGTCAATAATTTCAAATGAGAAGTCTTTTTTATTTGAGATTCCACTTGAAATAGAAACGAGAATACCACATACAGAATTTTGAATTGTATCTCTGTGGAACTTTTCTACTTCTTTTTTTGGTACAGGTGAATTGTAATTCTTAAGTTCAATCAGGATGTCTGGGAAGTCAGATTTCTTTAACTGGAAATCACACATTGCAGTTTGGTCTGATGTATCAATTACTTCATGTTCTGGGAATTCCGAATAAAGTGTTTCGATAAATTTATGTTGTGAGTATTCACCTTTTCTACTAGGGTTTGATCTAAAAGATTCGCTAAGTGTATCTATTTTTTCTTGGATTGCTTTGAGAGTAATGTTTTCATTGATTTCAGAATTAATTGTTTGTTTAATATTTCCAGTAAGTTCGAGTTTGTTGTAATTAAGAAGAGAGTTCATTTCATTTTTTGTTTGGATAGAATTTGAGGAAAGAGAATTTGAAAGACAATCAACGAGGTCATTATTTTCTTTTGTGATAACTTGAGAAAGAGAATCTGAGAGATCTTTATTTTCTTTTGCAACAATTCCAGAAAGCAAAGAAATTAATTCTTCTTTATCAGGTTTTCTTCGAAAGTAGTTGTACAGATTTTTAGAGTAAAGAAGAAATTCTTGAAGATCTTTTGGATTGTCAAATTCATTGAAGAATTCTTGAAGTTCTTGGTTGTTGTCAATGATTTCTTGAAAGTTCATTTGATACTCTAATTTTTCTTTTTTTTTTCTAAATACAATTAATGGCTCAATCAAAAAACGTGCGTAAAATCTTTGGAGAGGTCGAAGTAACTGGAAATCAACACGTCGGTGACGCTGGTGACGGCTTTGACATCAAGTTCGATGGAACCAACACTTTAAACATTGACCCTGCTAATGCTAATGACGTAGTTCGTATTGGAGAAACAAATCAAGCGGATCTTCAAGTTGATGGAGCGACGGATCTTCTTTGGGATGCATCTGCTGGAAGTTTAACGAATGGAGGAATGCTTGGTCTTTATGCTCCTGATGCTGCAATCGAAACTATTGCGGCTGGAAATCCTGGAGCACTTTCTGTTGCAACTGTAATCAGTGATGTTAGTGTTGATGCCGGTGGTGATGCTTTTACTCTTGCCGATGGTACAGTTGTTGGACAAATCAAAGTTATTACTTTAGTTGCTACGGCGGGTGGAACTGCTGTTGTTACTCCTGCGAACTACGCTGATGGTACAACTATGACATTAAGTGCTGCAAGTGAACATTGTGTCTTAATGTGGAACGGATCCAATTGGAGAACAATTCTCAATGTTGGTGGAGTTATTGCTTAAATTTTCTTTTAACTAAGTTAAAAAACAAAAATGTCAGAAAGTAAATTTGTGGATTTATACTTTGTTTCAGAATAGGACAAAATTGAATGTGAAATTGGATACTAAACATTCACCAACCAATCGATCAAACGAAATGAATATTTTTGTTCTTAGTAAAAACCCGAAAGAAGCTGCATTGTTTCATTGCAACAAACATGTTGTAAAGATGATATTAGAGTACACACAGTTACTTTTTACACTAATCTGGTGTAGACTTCCTTTATTGCTTTCAGAAGAGAATGTTGTAGATTCTTCTGGGAACAAAATCAAAATATACAAATCAACACATATTAATCATCCTTGTTCGATCTGGCTTAGAGAATCCAAATCAAACGCTTTTTGGCTTCTTGATCTACTTGAACATTGTTGTAAAGAATACACAAAGAGATATCACAAAACTCATAGTTGTCAAGTCTATATTCATTTCTTTAGAACTGTTCTTCCTTTGTTGATTACTCCGAATACTGGGTTAACAGAATTTAAGTTGTGTATGCCAGAAGAATACAAAGTCAAGTCGGATGCAGTTGCTTCATACAGAAATTACTATTTCTTGGAAAAGAGACTCAAATTCAATGTTGTATGGTTTGATGGACAGAGAAATGAATTGGTACCAACTTGGTATTTCGAAAAAGAACAACAACTCAAATAAAAAAAAGTCAAGGCGGTAAAGTAAATTCTGATGAAAAAGTTGAATAAAAAATATTTTTTTTACAAATTTGAATTATTCAAGGTTGAAAAAGATTTTAACTCTGAATAAAATTTGATAAGATGAATTGTTTTAGGAACAAACAGTATTCTCCAACGGAAGACGAAATGTTAGAATTAAGAGACCGAGATTACGAAATTGTTTCTTCACCAACATCTTCACCAATATTTGAAGAAGTAAAAATCGCATCCAAAAGTAAAACAAGACTTGAGGACAGAATAGTTTTTGAGGAATTGGACAAGGATTCTGATGATGCACTGGTTAAAGTTCTTGAGCTTTTATCTGTGTATCGTATTCTAAAGAAGGAAGATATGTATAGACCACTTTACTATCAACTAACGAAGTTTTTTGGATTGTACAAATCTGTATATTCAGTGGAAATGTCAATTGATCACAAGAGATACTTTATATTAAATATGCAAAGATACTTAGAAAAAGAACATTCAAAATGTTTTATTAGATCATTGTCTGTTGTATTTGATATGTGTTTGATTTATTACAATAAGAAACTTGAGACAGAACTTGAGACAGAGATTGAAAAGGATATAAATTACTTGACGGAATCATCAAGAGAATTACTAAACATTATTTTGTATTCATTTTATATTGTTCAAGCACATGTATATGATTCTCCTTTGTCAAGACATACATGGAAATATTTGTCAACAAAGAGTAATTTTTACTTTCCAGAGTTCTTAACAGAAGTATTTAGATATTACAAAGAGATTGATTACTACATTGGTTTTATGGTAGAGTTTGAAGACAAAGAGTTGATGTAACAAAGTTAGAAAGTTAAGATGAATTTGTTAAAATTGATAGAAACCAAGAGTTTTGGAAAGAGACAAAATAAAGGAACCCAACTTTAATCTTTTCAAAAAAAAGATTAACCCGAGAACTTAAAAATTTTGATTTTAAGTTTAAGTTTAAGAAATGTATGTTGAAAGAGATATTTTGAGATCAGGTGTAATTGCTAGAACATTTGACAAGCAAGGAATTTTAGTTGTTCTTGGAAAGAATGGAAAGTATTCATTGCCAAAGGGTGTGATTGAAAATTCGGAATCATTGTCTGAATGTGCAAAAAGAGAAACTTATGAGGAGACAGGTGTGAATGTAGAGTTGAAGGACAAAAAATTTGTATGGTGTGATACAGTATTGTTTTATACAAAGAATATTTCGTGGGATACAAAGATTGACATTAAAGATTCGAATGAAATCCATGAAGCGGGAATTATGAGTATTTCAGAATTGAAGAAGAAGGATAATTTGAATGCAATTTTGTCAAAGGTAATTAAGAAGTTGACAGAATGGAATTCAAGAAAATGTGGTGATAAACAAAAAGGTTCGTATACTTCAAAATGGATTAAAGTATAAAAAGATCGAAATGAACATTTTTTTTATTCAGGAAGACTTTTTAAAAATCTATGTTAATGGTGGGCCGGCCAGAGGCCGGGTTCACATTAGAAATGTGAACAAGAGGCTAATGCCTCTTTAACAGCTGAAAAAACAAAAATCGTTAACATCAAATTTATTCTTTTCTAATAAATGAAAGATTAAGTTTTTGGTTTTTTAAAGGTTTTGTTCTTTTAAGAAGGAGTTCACCACCGGTACCACTTCCATTTCTATTGCCAAGGATATTATTTGATCCAAAATTTGGTTTATGGATTGGTTTTTTTATTTCATTTGAGTTTTGGGTTGGGGAGAGATTTAAAGAGTTTGATTTGATTGAAACTTCTTGAATTTGATGAGACAAGAAAGTGAATGGAAGTCTTTGGCAGTTATAAGATTTAAGAAACTGTGAAGATTCTCTGAATTGTTTGATATGAAGAGGTCCACCGAAAATATTAAGAGATTCTCTTGGTGGAGATCTTTTTATTGTTTTAACAATCTTGTTTGTTAGAACACTATACATAAATTTCAAGAGTGAACTATCATACTTCCTAGATGATTCTTGTGAATAACTATAGGCACAGTTTACACTACAGAAGCAACCGAACACTTTGAAGTTTTCTGTTTTTTTGTTATAATAAGTTGGGATAGGAATAGGGATAGTATCGAAAGGGAAACAGCACCACCAACAGTGAATGTTTGTTTTATCGGGCCATTTTCCTTTTGAAAGGAAACCAGGGAGACAATCGAAAATGGTAGAGAACCTAGAATTATCATAAGTTGAAGAATTTGGATTGTAAACATAAGAATATTCAGAGAGTTCAGGTTTTTCAGATTTATTTTCGGTGTTCCAATCTAAATTAGATTCTGGGTTGGTTTTGGTTTCTTCACAATTTTCCTTGGTGGTTGACTTGTTGATACCAGATGGTTTGAAATAATTAGTTTCTTTAGTACTTTCACTTGGTTGTTGTAAATTAACAGAGTTGTCTTTAGTATCAGAGTTAATTTCAGATTCTCTAAGAAGAATAAGTTCTTTAAGAGAGACGGATCTTGAGATCAACTTTTTGATTTCGTTAAATTTATTATTAGCGATTAATTCAAGAATAATTTTATTTTCGGAATCATCATTTGATTTTTTATATTGTTCAAGTTTCTCTAATTCATCTTGTGTAAGGATGTCATTAACAACGTTTTCTTCTGGTTTTGATATAAATGGAATATCTGAAATAATATTTTCATGATCAAACTCATTGTCAATCGGAATTTGAAGAATTAAGGATTCTCTGGACAAAGTTTGGTTGACTTGAGGTGGAACGACACTTAATTTAATTGTATCTGAAGATGCTTTTTTAGGTTTTCTTCCTCTTTTTGATTTTTTAACCTCGATTTCAGAATTTTCCATAATATAATATTTTTCTTTGTTTTTTTTTAAACTTAAAGGCTTTTTGTGCGTTTTTTCTGAATTTCTTGTGCGTTTTTTTTCTGAATTTTACGCACTTTATCAAGTTTTTACGCACTTTATCAAGTTTTTACGCACTTTATCAAGTTTTTACGCACCCATTAATTTATTCATAATCACGGAGAGAAATACCAACGGGAAATCTGGGGCAACCTTTTTGTGACAACTCTTGGTATCTAACAGTATACATTTTACCAGAAAAGTGTTTATTGAAATCAGATTTAGCAAGGTCAAGTAGTTCTCTTTTATATTCTTTAGTTCCTTTAGGTTTACATTTGAATGACCCAAGCTCAGAAGAATCTTTGACAGAGTATTCAAGAACAAATACAATTTCAGAACCTTGAGCTTCTTCAAATCCAATAATCTTAAATTCGGAATCTTCAAATAATTTATATTTCTGAAGATCTTTTGATCTATTTTTTAGTTTGTAACTACCATGTTCATTTCTTAACATTGTACCTTCGTATCCATCGGAAATATATTCAGCATTAACTTCTTTGAGGCCGTATGGATTTTCCAATTTTTTACAAGGAACAATAACAATATTACTGCCAAATAGATTCACCATTTTAATTAGACGATTGTATCTGTCAATGAATGAAAGTTCAGGTTTGTTGGAATCATAGATATCAAATACATAGAATTTGATTTTTTCAAGTTTTTCAAGTTGTGTTGCATTTAATTTAGAGACCGAACTTCTTCTTGCGATTCCTGTAATATCCTCGAATGGAACTTCTTGTGTATACAATTCACCATCAAGAACGATACCATCAGGAATATTAACAGATTTTGTAATGTGATCAAAAACAAAGTATTCGTTGAATGTTCTTGAAAATAATCTGGTCTTTCCTTGGATTTCAATCATACATCCTCTTACACCATCAAGTTTTGGTTGCGTAAAACATGGAAATTGGATACTTTTTCCTCTTTTGTTATAATCAAGAGCTAACATTGGGAAGAATTTAAAAGGTAATGAAACGGATTCTTGTTTTTCTTTGGACGAAGGGTTTTCTTGATCTCTAAATTCAGTCCAAGGTTGTTTAGGTTCATTAATGGAAAGAACTTTTTCGAAATGTCCCATTTTTTTCTTCTTGTTAAATTTTGATTCAGCTTCTTTAATTGTTTGTTCAGAAACAGAAGTTTCATTTGCTTTTCCAAAATTTTTTCCTTCCTTAACAATTCTTTTGTTTGAAATGAGTTTACCACCTTTTCTTCCATACCTCGTTAAAATGAAATGAACATTACCTTCAACAACTGCAGACACAGTCCATTCTTTAAGGTTGCCTTTTGAATCTGTTTCGTATAAAGTTGGGAATTGTTTTAAAACATGACTTGACATTTTAATTTAGTCTGGTACAAAATTTTAAACCTAAAATCTAAACTTTTAAGAGCGATGAGCGCTCTTATGGATCTCCGAGGGCAGCGAGTGGGGGCGAAGAGCGCCCCCAGGGCCCCCGGTGCGCGGCGAGAGCAAGCGCCGCTTTTTGTCTCAACTTTTCTTAAAAGTTGCAAGCGCTGCTTGTAACCCTAACAAGCAATGCTTAGTTAGGGCCACTAAATTAATCTTTCAGAGAAAGATTAAACTTTAGATTAAATTGAAAAAGGAAAAACGGTTTAAAAAGGAAAAACAAGTCATGGGTTTGTTCAGTTCTTCATTTAAGGATACAATCAAGAAGTTGTTGAAGCTTCAGTTCGAGGGAGCAGATGTTCTCATTGCAATCGATTTTACTCAAAGCAATCGTAATACAGGAATGGAAAGTTTTGGAAGAGGTCTTCATGATCTTGACTCGAATGGTTCAACAGCTTATTCAGAGGTAATTCTCAAGTTAGGAAGAATGTTGAAATCGACTGATGCTGATCTTAAGTACGAACTCTATGGGTTTGGTGACCAAACAACATGCGATCATTCTGTATTGTCTCTTGGATCTTTTGGAACTGTTGAAGATCTTAACAAGAAGTATCTTGATTCTCTTTCAAAGATTACACTTTTTGGCCCAACATCATTTGCACCTGCAATCAACAAGGCAATTGAATCAGCAAGAAGTGATTATCGCCACAAGATTCTTGTGATTCTTGCGGATGGAGAAGTAAATACTCAAGAAGTTACTCTTGGGGCAATTGCGGATGCAAGTAACTATCCAATTTCAATTGTAACTATTGGTATTGGTGATGCAGATTTCAAAACAATGGAGAAATGGGATGATCTCAAAAAGGGAAGAAAGTTTGACAATTTCCAATTTGTTGAATACAAGAGTTCAATGAGTGATGACAAATTGGCAGTCAAAGCTCTTGAGGAACTTCCAGCTCAGTTCAAGTATATGAGAGATCATGGGCTCTTTCAGAAACCAGTCACACTTCCACAATTTAATGGTGTGAAAACTGTTACACTCTAAACCTAATCAAATTAAACAAAATCAAAACTTACGTAATTTGCTTATTTCTCGCAAAATTTAACGTAAGTTTTATTTTTTTAAACCGTTTTAAGCAATTAGTTAAAAAGGTTAAAATGGACAAGAACAAAATATATGTCGATCCCGAACAAGGAGATTGACATTGAACTACAAGGGGTAAAATTGGAGAATTATGACAAACTAGCCGATATTTCAAAGTATATCTATGGGTACAAAAAACCAAATGAATACATTTCGAGATTAGAATTTGTACTCTTTACAGTATTATTTACCTTGACAGATTTCACTTCTTCAATTGTATTATTTAGTTCGAGAGATATCAGTTTATCTCCTTGGTTTTTTCCAGCTGGTTTCTATATCACATTCTTTACTTATACATCAAAGAATAATTGGTGGTATGCATTTTTATTACATTACATCAGAGCAGCATTATCACTATACAACAGAGACCTATTTACAATCATAGTCGTTACAGTATGGATCACAATTAAACTAATTGTATATGCAATTGAAACGATATTACTTGATAAAGTTGGAATGAACTTGAGACTAAATAGATATACAGATATTATGAAACTATCAGCAGTAACTCTAATACTACATACATTTATTGGATATTTATCACTTGTAAGAGGTCAGATCTTAGGATTTGAATCTGAAGAAAAGTTTTTTGATAGTTTAGTTTGGGGTCTCGGAGACATTATTGGAATTTCAACTGTCTTTATACTATTCTATAAATACGAAAAAAAGATGAAATACATCCTTGAAGATATAATGTCAAGTTTTAGGATTATTGTTCAATTGACGATATTATTAATTTGTTCTTTGTCAGTTTTGACATTGATCTTGGTTACAGATTCACTTTTCGCGTTTCTTATATTTGTTGTAATTCCTCTTTTACCAATTATTATCTCACTAGCGTATTCCATTAACTCAATGGTAATCACAATGACAATTTACAATACAGTAATTTATGATATTGTCTTGTTTCTAAGCGATGATAATACTACTAGTTCAGGTTTATTAGTTCTACAAGTATTTCTGATAGTTCCATATATCATAGGTTTAGTAATGGCAGGTGTTGTCGAAGAATTAAAATTGGAAGAGAAAGATAAAAATAAAGTAATAGAGAATTTATCAGATGTTTATATCAAAACAGACCTAAGATTTAATATACTTTATGCAAATATATCAGTAAAAAATGTAATGAATTATAATCAAACAGAGTTAATTGGTAAGAATTTGTTAAGTTTGATTCATGAAGAATCAAAAGATGGTGTAAAGAATTTTTTAAAACTAAAAGATGGAAGAGAAGGTATTGAAATCCAAGTAATAAATAAACCAAAAAGAATTATAGATGTCCTGTTGACTTTTTACATTACAGATTGCTATCATTTTGTATTAAGGGATATCACAGAACTAAAACAAATTTCAAAATCAAAGAGTTCATTTTTGGCGAACATGAGTCATGAAATCAGAACACCAATGAATGGAATTATGGGAATTATAAGTATTCTCCAATTAAAAATCAAAGAAGAAGAAAATACGAAACTTCTAGGTATGTGTATGAATAGTTGTAAAAGTTTAATGCATATTCTAAATGACATTTTATTATTTTCAAAAGCAGAAGTTGGAAGAATTCAACTAGAAAAAGAAGAATTCAATATAAGAGAACTAATAAATGAAATTGTAATAATGTTTGTTGTAGAGAAGACAGACGTAGAATTAATTTTGAATATACCAGATGAAGTACCAACTTTCTTAATCGGAGATTCTGGAAGGCTCCGTCAAGTTCTTGTTAACTTAATTGGAAATTCATATAAATTTACTGAAAGAGGTGACATTGTAATATCAATTGACATTAACGATTTTAATAAAGAAACAAATACATGTGAATTAACTTTCCAAATCAGAGATAGTGGTATTGGTATGTCTAGTGAAACTGTTAATGGGTTATTCAATCCGTTTTATCAGGCAGATGTTTCAACAACACGAAAGTATGGTGGAACAGGTTTAGGTTTGTCAATATGTAAAAAAATCATCGAATTGTTTGAAGGAAATATTATAGCTGAGAGTATACTAGGAATTGGAAGTAACTTTATTTTTACAGCGAAATTTGGAACTTCAACCCACGAAGAACAAATTGTTTATCCAGAAAATTATCTCGAAGATATAAATATTCTTATTGTTGATGACAATAAAACAAATAGATTTGTACTTGATAGATATCTCACTGATAAAAAGGCAAATGTGATTTCAGCTGAAGACGGACCAATGGCAATAAGATTACTTAAAGAAACAAAGAGTAACTTTAACAAAATAGATATTTTACTAAGTGATTACAATATGCCAGGAATGGATGGTATTGAATGTATAACAAAGTGTCTAGAAATAGACGGAGACTTAAAATGTATACTTTTACCATCATATATTGAAGAGAAAACTATAGAAAAGTGTGATATAAAATATATTACAAAACCATTAACAAAAGAAAAGTTGTACCAAAAATTATCAGAAATGTTACCAAAAAAGAAAACAATTAAAGAGAAAATTGGTGTGATGGTAATCGAAGACGACTCCGTCAATCAATTCCTATTAACAAACTTACTTGATACCCATTTTAAAGATCTAAATTATACAGTAATGAATAATGGGTTAGAAGCATTACAAAAATTAAATGTAGTGGAACCTGAATTGATAATTCTGGATCTCCATATGCCAAAAATGGATGGTTTCGAATTATTAAAATCCTTGCACAAGAACCCTGATGAAGAATTCAACATTCCAACAATTATCTATACTGCTGACATCACATCTGAAAATATAGCAAGACTTGATCCATATAAAAACATTAAGGATATTGTATATAAACCAATAGACTTAAATGTTCTAAAAGAAATTGTTGATAAATATACAACAAATCCAATGACAATTCGCGGGGATCTGCAGTAGTGGAATGTAAAGAAACAATTGAATCCTGGATCTTGGCTCTTGAATTAATTATAAATCTTTTGGTTGAATTGGTTTCAATACAACTTTATCAATACCCACAGATAAACATTCCTTTTCAGATTCACTATAAGCAGTAACTGCAATAATATTGACTTGACTCAACTTGTTCTCCTTTTCATATTTTCTAATTTGTTTGGTTGATTCGATTCCGTTCATAACAGGCATCATAATATCCATATAAATTAGATTAATATTCCTGTCAGATTTGTATATTTCAACAGCAATCAAACCATTTTCAGCTTCTTTAACTATTGACCCTTGCATTTCGAGTAAAGTTTTGAGAACCATTCTATTAGTTGGATCATCATCGACGATTAAAGTCACGTTTTTTTTAATATCTTCGAGTTTCTTCTTTGTCATTTCTAATTCATGAATGATTGGTCCATCGGAATCAAGTAATTCCTGTGTTAGTTTACTTATATCAAATGACATTAATATACATAAAATAAAAAAAAGAATCGGATTAATCTGATTAATTAAATTTTATTAAATGGAAATACTTGTAGATATCTTTAAATAAATTATACTCTTCTATTTTATCACTAATTTCTATATTATATAAAAGCCCTAACATATATATAATTTGTTTTTCAATTGTTTCTAATCTCCTTGTCATTATTATAATTTTTGGTTTCTTCATTTTAATAATTTTTTGTTTTTTATTGGAAATATTTTTGAATAATACTGTCGAATTCTCTATTAATCTTTGTCTTTGGGCCTTGTCTAGACCTTTGTTCATTGGATTAAAAAGTGGAGCTAATTTTAAAATAATTTTTCTACTTACATCTGACGCTTTCATTGTCCTTGAATCTGAATAAAATGCATCCTTATTAATATTATTCTCTTGGATCAAATCTATTACCGCATTCACATTTTTCTTATCACAGTTAAAAATATCACAATCTATTAAATCCAGCAACTCAATAATATCACTATAAATATAATTTGCACTCTGTAATGATTTTACCATATCATCGTATTTAATATCACTCTTATTTGTTATAACTCTTTGTCCTTGTTTAATTCTATGTATACTTTCTGATAAATTGTCATAATTTCGGACCAACTCCTCATACATTCTATCATCATCAATTAATTTATAACGGTTGTCTATTAATTTTTTACCAATCACAATTAATTTAGTTTTATAAGAAACGTCGTAGTCACTTCCTTCAAATTGTTCTAACGTTTCTATTAAATTTTTTATATTTTTTTTCATTGATTCAAGTTTTGTTTTACGACTAGTTTTTTTAGAAGGTCTTAACGCATCCCCACTTGAATCCAAAAAAGTAATTGTTTCTAAATCTTCTAATAATTTATTAAAATCAACATCTTTAATCTTTTTTATACTTTTCAAATTCTTTTGAGCATCCTTGCCAATACGATCAGTAAAAACTCTATTCTTTTCTAAAATCTCATCCATAGTAAATTTAAATCGTGATGTCATTAAACCATTCCTAATATGAACCCTGATATCCTTCTGTATCTTTATTTCCTTTTCATCATTTTCACCCGGCTCCTCTTCGTTAGCCTTCTCAAGCTTAAGAAGTTCTGCTGTTGTTAAACCTTTAAGTTCTCTTGGATCAATCTTTTTCTTCTTCTTTACTAATTTAGGAAATTCTAATAAAAATTCATTGTTTTTTAAGTTTTTATTGTCCTCTGATTCAACTTTTTTATATTTTATTTCTAGTGTACCTTCTGTCTCGGGTTCTCCGGTTTCGTCTTCTGACATAATATTTACCGATATTTTACCTTGTTTTTGTTTAATATCAAAATCCTCCTTCTTTAAAGTATAAGTTACATTATCATATTTACT
>Ga0316207_10001334_pt1 | contig 31175 bp, 36 predicted proteins | sample 6weekpyrite_MG_FD_204943 | JGI IMG/M metagenome (GOLD analysis project Ga0316207, IMG submission 204943) | Microbial mat bacterial communities from mineral coupon in-situ incubated in ocean water Damariscotta River, Maine, United States -... | ecosystem: Environmental > Aquatic > Marine >...
AACCCCCAGGAGCTAATAGCTATGTCCAATAAACTTGAACAGGAATTACAAACCGCAATAACAAATATCCCAGAATGTGTTGCTGCCGGTTATGTAGACCTGACAACAGGTATGTTACTTGCAATCAGAACTGTAGATTCTCACCCACAGGAAATATTAGAAATGTTAGCAGCTGCAACAGCTGACATGTTCCAGGGCTCTAATGTAATCGCAATAGAAAATATGTTTAAAAAAGCCAGGGGTGTTGAAGATAACTCCCATTATTTTAATGAGATGATTGTCAACAGTGACAACCTTATTCATATCTTTTTACGTTGTAAACAAAATGAAGAACATGTTGTTGCCTATGTTTGTAGAAAAACCGCTAATCTAGGAATGGCTTTGACAAAATCTAGATCTAGCATACCCGCACTTGAGGCAGCAATTTAAATTAACTAATACACATACAGGCATTAGTATTTGCTTGTGTGTCTCTACATAAAGGAGCAAATATGTTGGCCGCATTTAATAACGTTGATAATGAAAACTCAGAACCAGGAAAAACCCTGCGCCCTATATTACGTGCATTTAATAGTGCATCAGATGACATTGAAGCATCTGCAGTAATTAGTAGCGATGGCTTAAGTATGGCATGGGTGTTAAGTAGTGAGGTTGATCCTGATCGTTTTGGAGCTATGTGTGCATCACTTCTAGCACTTGCAAAACGTGCTGCAGAAGAAATTTCACGCGGCAAATTGAAACAGGTATTAATCGAGGGTGAATCAGGATTAATGTTATTAATTTATGCAGGCAATGATGCGGTATTAGCTGTAGCAACAAAACCTACTGTGAATCTTGGAAAAATATTTATTGATTCACGTAAAGCTGCAGCTAATATTTCAACTCTATTAGAAAAACTTGACTATTAAATTCATGTTAAGTAATGAGGTTTATTATGAAAACTAAATCTATAACGTTTACAAAAAACATCAAACCAGCTTTAATGCTTGAACATCTTGGACAATTAACTTTTATGTTTTTCCTTATTAAAGGAATTTTCTGGCTAGGCTTAACCGGCTGGTTAGTTTTCACTGGTTTGGGCTAAAGACAGATATGCCCAGGGACTGTGGTGTCAACAGTGACAAAGGAAGAGAGCTAGGCTGTAAAAGTTATTGTTGTCGTTTGATAACATTTATAAAACCTGACTAATTGAGACACACTATATAATCATGCAAACAAGCTATCATATTACAGTTTCTGGTATTAAGTATGTCGTTGCATCCAATGCACAGGAAACAGAGAGGTCATTACTTTTATATATTTTAAAAAAGAACAATACCCCTGTTTCATTCAACGAAATAGTCATTTTTTTCAACGATGATAAAAAGAGCGCATTTACTGAAATTTGTAAGCTCATTAAGCTTGAATTTGTTGATATTATCGAAAGCGACTCCCTGTTAAAAAACATAAACCAAACGAACACCGGTATTTCAACGACAGATAAAGCTATTAACCACCAATACACCAAAAAAGATTATGTGTTATCTGATCTAAATGGCTTTCCTGTCACTTATTCAGGCTTTAACCGTCAACAATCCTTAACTATTTCTGCTATAGCATATGACTTCATCCAGGCTTCCAGTCGAGCAAGACATAATCATGAAAAACAGTTCAAACCCCTAAGTATAAAAACAGCCTGGCAGGATATGGATATCACCATATACTTACTCTTCTTTGGAAATTTCTCCTGTATCTTAACAACAAAGGATTCAAGTTTATTAGATGAAATTGGGTTTGTATATATGGCCTCATTTCTCTGTAACAGATATAACTATGAGTGACTTAACAAGTTCGCCGGATAAACTTATTACTCCTGATGCCAGCATAAGTACCGGCGGCACAGAGGATATGGTTGATATTCTTAAGGATATGAATAACCAGTGCCGTGAAATTCAATTATCCATGATATCTACTGCAGATGGTTTAACCATGTCAGCAGTCGGCACCGTACTCGATCCCGATCAAGTTGGTGCCATGTGCACCGAATTAATCACCGTTTGTAATAAAGCGGCTAAGGAATTAGAACAAGGTAATTTAAAACAAATGATTTTACGCTGTAGCGATGGCTGCATGTTTTTAATGCCCGCAGGTGAACATGCGGTTCTTGCGATTATGTCAGTACCAGATGTCAATTTAGGCTTGTTAGTACTAGAAGCCCAAAGAGCAGCATCATTAATTCAAAAGGTACTTTAAATATAAATCGTCACTGAATTATATAAAGCGGTCTCCCAATAGGGGGCCACATTTTTTTTGACTATCGACCTAAGGCTTCTGACTTACGACTATCTTTCAACTTATTCCTGGTTCAAGCCAGTTTATCATCTGCAACATGATAACTTGGATCTTCAAGACGATTGACTTCAACTAAATCACCCGCTTTATCAAGTAACTGCTTACATTCTTCCGATAAATGACGAAGATGTAGTTTTTTACCCGCCTTAATATATCGAACGGCTAAGTTATCAATTGCTTCAATCGCAGAATGATCGGATACTCGAGAATTTTTGAATTCAATAATCACATCGCCCGGATCTTCATCTGGATTAAATAACTCCCTAAAATTTTTAACAGAACCAAAAAACAAGGGTCCATTTAACTCATATACCTTTGAACCCTTATCATCTATGTAATTAGTAGTATTAATATGTTTTGCGTGTTCCCATGCAAAAACCAGCGCTGAAACTATGACACCTACAACAACTGCAATGGCTAAATCAGTAGCTACGGTAACGCCGGATACCAACACGAGAACAAAAGCATCATGGCGAGGTATTTTGCTAAATATACGCACGCTAGACCATTCAAATGTGCCTATTACGACTATAAACATAACACCGACCAAAGCAGCCATTGGAATTTGTTCAATCAAACTTGAAGCAAATAAGATGAAAGCCAAAAGAAATAATGCAGCAGATATGCCCGATAATCTTTGATGACCACCGGAGTTAACATTTATCATGCTCTGGCCAATCATTGCACAGCCACCCATGCCACCAAAAAAACCTGTTGCTGTATTGGCAATACCCTGTCCAATGCATTCTCGGTTACCACGTCCTCGAGTATTGGTTATTTCATCGATTAAGGTTAGCGTTAATAGTGACTCGATTAAACCAATAGCCGCAAGAATAATGGCATAGGGAAATATAATTTTAAGTGTTTCTAAATTAAAAGGAACGGCGGGAATATGGAACTGGGGTAAGCCACCTTCAATAGATGCTAAATCACCCACAGTATTCGTATCAATATTTAAGCCAATAACCAATAGTGACACAACAACTATGGCTGCAAGTGAGGAGGGTACTACCGTAGTCAGTTTAGGCAGGAAATGTATGATAGCCATGGTCAATGCAATTAAACCGCCAAAGATCATCAAAGGCTGGCCAGACATCCACTCGGTTACACCATTAACATCAACCTGAAAATTTTGTATCTGAGCCAGAAAAATAACAATCGCTAAACCATTTACAAACCCCAACATAACTGGATGGGGCACAATACGAATAAATTTACCCAGCTTTAACACACCTGCGAGTATTTGTAATAAGCCTGTAAGTACCACAGTAGCAAACAGGTACTCTACTCCACTATCTGCAACCAGGGCGACCATAACAACCGCCATAGCACCGGTAGCACCTGAAATCATGCCAGGTCGTCCACCAAAAATACTCGCTAATAGCCCCACCATAAAAGCCGCATATAAACCAACTAATGGCTCAACACCCGCAACAAAGGCAAAAGCCACAGCTTCTGGCACAAGAGCAAGGGCAACGGTAAGCCCCGACAGGACTTCATTTTGAACACATACTCGACTTTCACATCCCAGACGGAACATAGGCTTAACTCTTTAAATTTGATTACATCTTTGAAGGGCGCGGATTGTACCAGAAATGGGTGTTTGTTGATATCGCTCAAACAGATAGAACATACTAATAAAAAAGCCGAACCCCACAAGTGTGAGAATTCGGCCTTTGAGATACCCTGTTACAAAAGGTAAAAGGATATTATGTGTTTTATGCCTTAGCTAGCTAAACGCTCTTTAATCGCATTAATAACGGCTTCACTTGAAGTTGCATCAACCGTCACCAGGTTACCTTCTTTTTCGTAAAAACCGACTAATGGAGCAGTTTGCTCATTGAAAACATCTAAACGGTTACCGATCGCTTCTTCTGTTTCATCATCACGCTGAACCACTGGACCTCCACATTTATCACACTTACCTTCAGTTTTTGGTGGGTTAGATTTTACATTGTAAATTTCACCGCAATCTGTGCAGGTACGACGAGTTGTTAAACGATCAAGAATAACTTCACGAGCAACATCGATGTTTACAACCATATCTAGCTCTTCGCCGATATCTGCCATTAAAATTTTTAGCGCTTCAGCCTGCGGGATAGTACGTGGAAAACCGTCTAACAGATAACCTGCTTTGCAATCGTCTTCTTTTAATCGCTCACCCATAATACCCATGATCAGATCATCGGATACCAGATCACCCGCTTTCATAGCCGCTTCGGCTTTTTTACCCAGTTCTGTACCCGCAGCAACTGCAGCACGCAAAATATCGCCGGTAGAAATTTGAACAGAGCCGTCCATTTTAGTAAGCAATTTAGCTACTGTACCTTTGCCTGCGCCGGGTGCGCCTAACAGAATTAATTTCATGTGATTATCCTCATTGAAGTGATGTTGCGTATTCAGGTCAGCCAGTGCTGCCCTCTAATTATTTTCTGAGCAGAATAATACACCAATTTGAAGTTAAGCTCGGATGGTTTCATTTATTGCGTCATAAATTAAATTTTGCATAAATCTTGAGTTAAGTATATTTAGACTGTTGGTTTCAGTAAGTAGGTAAAGTGCTAAAAAACATACCCTGGCTTGCTGGATTAAGGCTTAAAACACCTACTCCAACAAACTATTGAGAGGTTGGTATAGCTGAGAGCATTGAATTAGCCAGCTCAATCTTATTCTTTCTGCTCGATTTTCGAATTTCATATTCTCTTATACCCGCCTCCGAACGAGATTGACATAGCTCAAAATACACCATTTTTACTGGTCTCCTGGCACGGGTATATTTAGCGGCCTTTTTGTCATTCTTATTATGCTCTTGCAAGCGGCGCACCGGATCCGTAGTGATACCGGTGTAATAACTATCATCCGCACAATTCAATAAATACACATACCAGCTCATGCCCTGGATACATACTCCTGGGTTTCAGTATTGACCTTAATTGCATTACCCGCTGTTAAATACTCTGGCACCTGTACAACAAGGCCGGTTGTTAAGGTTGCTGGTTTCGTTCTAGCAGAAGATGATGCGGCCTTAATAGCCGGTGCGGTTTCCTCTATGTTCAGTACAACTGTTGAGGGTAACTCTATACCCATAATCTGCTCCTCAACGACCAGCGCGTCAACCCCTTCCAGCCCTTCCATTAAAAAAGCGAGTTCATCGCGAATATCATCATCTTCCAGGGTATATTGTTCATAGCTTTCATTATCCATAAACACCCAGGCTTCACCTTCGCGATAGAGTGGCTGCACCCCACGGCGATTCACATCAATTACCTCAACATTTTCATCACCCAGGAAGCCATGCTCAAATTTTTTCTTCGTGACCAGCACCTGGCCCTTCATCTTGTATATTGTATTACCACTGCGTGAAGAGGCGGTTTGACAAAAAACACTCTTAATGACGATATTCTGGCCTTCATAGTGAATAAAGGAGCCACGTTTAATTTCATTTGCTTTCATAGTTTTATCTAAATTTGATTTTAATTGTCACGTATAATAACGCTTTTTGAACTGGAAGTATCTGTGTCTGAATTTGTAGTGGGTCAACGCTGGATTAATGATGCCGAATTAATGATGGGGCTGGGAACTGTTTTATCTGTAGAGCATCGCACCGTAAGTATTTTATTTCATGCCACGGGTGAAAGCCGAACCTATGCTAAGGAATCTGCACCACTCACCCGTATTCGTTTTAATATCGGTGATGAAATCAGTGATATCCATAAACGCAAACTGATGATTGAGAATGTTTTCGAAGAAAACTCACTGCTCACCTATCAGGTCAAAACAGCATCTGGAGACCTGGAACGGCTTGAAGAGCGTGACCTGGATACATCAATTCAGTTAAACAAACCACTCGATCGATTAATCAGTGGACAGGTCGATAAAAACAAATGGTTTGACCTGCGTTACCAGACATGGCAAAACCTGCTAAAAAATTATAGTAGTGATATCAGTGGCCTTACGGGAGCCCGCACCAGTTTAATACCCCACCAGCTTTATATTGCTAATGAAGTAGCCAGTCGCTACGCTCCCCGGGTTTTACTGGCGGATGAAGTGGGCTTAGGAAAAACCATAGAAGCCTGCCTGATATTACATCAACAAATAAACCGTGGCCGTGCAAACCGTGTTCTCATTATTGTGCCGGATGCACTTATCCACCAATGGCTGGTTGAGTTACTTCGCCGTTTTAATCTATATTTTAGTATTTTTGATGAAGAACGCTGTCTGGCCATAACCGAAAGCACCGACTTTACTAACCCTTTCAATGCAGAACAGCAAATTTTGTGTAGCCTTAATTTATTCACAGATAACCCGGAGCGATTTGAACAGGTTTTAAATTCGGAGTGGGATTTATTAATTATTGATGAAGCACATCATCTGGCCTGGAGTAAGGAGCATGTTAGCGAAGAATATAAACTGGTTGAAAAATTAGCATTAATAAGCAAAGGTTTATTATTGTTAACCGCTACACCGGAACAATTTGGTAAAGAGAGCCACTTTGCCCGATTACGCTTACTTGACCCTGATCGTTTTGATGATTATGAAAATTTTGTGCAGCAGGAAAATCAATATCAGATTATTGCCGATTTAATCGAAAAAATCAGTGCTGATGAAAAGTTATCTGATAGTTTAATGAATCACCTCATATCCTTAGAAAGTAACATCGATTTAGATTTAGTTAAATCAGATGAATTATCTAATCAACAAAAAACAGATATTATTCACCACCTGCTTGACTGCCATGGAACCGGTCGAGTGTTATTCAGAAACACGCGGGCAGCAATTCAGGGATTTCCCGAAAGACAGGTCGCACCCTGCCCCTTAGAATTACCTGATGAATACAAACTTGCTTTTGAAACTAAAGGCTCAGACCTGCTACACCCTGAACGATTAAAAAACTTAACTGGTGACTGGACTAAATTTGACCCCAGGGTTAACTGGCTGGTTGAGTTATTGAGTAAATATAAAACAGAAAAAATACTCCTGATCACCCATTATGCTGAAACAGCAATCGAATTATCAAATGCCTTAAAAACGCAATACGGGGTAGCCTCTTCCGTGTTTCATGAAAAATTAAGCATTGTTGACCGAGATAAACGAGCAGCTGATTTTGCCGATAATGAAACCGGTGTACAAATTTTAATGTGTTCCGAAATTGGTAGCGAAGGCAGGAATTTTCAATTTTCACATCATCTGGTTTTATTTGACCTGCCTCTTAACCCGGATCTTCTGGAACAACGAATTGGGCGATTAGATCGTATTGGACAAACACAAACCATCAACATACATACTCCCTATTTTGAAGCTTCGGCACAACAAAGGTTATACAACTGGTATCACAATGCACTCAATGCATTTAATACAACCTGTCCTGCAGGTGCTGAAATTTTTAGCGCCAATAAACAACAACTCATCGAGGCACTAAATTTATCAACATATGAAGATGATGAATATGAAAATTTTGTTGAGAAATGCAAACAGGAATATATCGAGCTTAACCAGGCCATGCATGATGGCCGTGACCGTTTGCTTGAATACAGCTCATGCCGTAAAGTGATTGCCAATAAAATACAGTCAAAAATAGAAAGCTTTGAACAAAGCTCACAATTAAAAACATATATGAGTGATTTATTTGATTGTTATGGTGTAAACATGGAAGAACATAAATTTGGCAGTTACATTATCAGTCCGGCTGAGCACATGGTAGGACAATTCCCAGGTTTGAATGATGATGGAATGACTGTAACCTTTGACCGGAATGTAGCTTTAAGCCACGATGATATGCACTTTTTAAGCTGGGACCATCCAATGGTACTTAATGGCATTGACATGTTATTAAGTCACGAAATGGGCAACACTTCTGTAAGTAGTATAAAATCTAATGACTTTCAGCCCGGACAATTATTAATTCAAACAGTGCATATTTTAAACATAGAAATACCCACCGAACATAAATTAGATATTACAAGTGAGCAATTACAGGCACTACCTATATTAACAACACTGACAGAAACCGCTGAAGATATCAGCCTGCAGTTTAACGTACATAAATTTAAATCAGTTGCCAAAACCATAGCCAAACAAATTGTTCAGCTTAAAGAAAACGTTATTAAGAAAACTTTATCTATTATATCCGATGAAATATCTGAGCATGCATCAGAATATTTACAGTCACATTATTCTACTAATATATTAATTCTGGAAAATGAAATTGATAGATTAACGGCGTTGAAAACAGTCAATCCCCAGGTTAGGGATGAAGAGATAGCGTTTTTCAGGTCTCAATTAGATGGCTTTAGATTAGCTTTGGATCATCCTGTGAGCAGACTGGATTCAATCAGGTTAATTATTACGACTTGAGATAAAAAGATAAAAAGATAAAAGCAAAAGACTACCGCAAATTAACGCAAAAAACGTGAATCACAGGTTGTTCGCCTGCGGCACACTACACATAGTAACTATTTGCGTTTGTTCGCGTTTATTTGCACTAAACAGCTTTTGATTTTTTTAACTTGTACAACTCAATGGCTGTCGGCACTTTCGACATTTGTAAATAGCTTTCTTTTTCTGTACCTTGTTATGACGTGTAGTCGATAGCTGATGCAACATACAACCACAGGTATACTCATGCTGCACCTGGCGCCGTAAAGGCAAATCACTCACATCATAATCACTGGTTACTTCTGGCTTCACATTAAACAAAACCATCACCTGCTTCCATTCTCTACCATGGGGTTTTACCTTCCTTATCCCCCAAATTGAATGCACAACATAGTGAGCCACCTCATGGGCAACCGTATTCACTAAGGTATCAGCATAAAATTGTGAAAAAATAATTTCATTATATCGAATATATATTTGATCACGTTGCACAACAAACATACCTGAAGAACGCCCTTTTAGGTCAAATCTTACCTGGATTTTTGATAACTTGAGCTGAAGCTGCTGATTTGCCAGTTCGATATAGTGATCTGTCTGCTCAATAACCCGTTGCTTTTGAGATTGGCTGAGTGAAAATTGTTTCATTAGGGTATGTCGAAAAATGTAAAAATAGTCTATATTTGAATGTACGATAATAACAGGATCGTTATGGAAAACCTATTTATTGCACGCCAACCCATATACAACCGAGATAAAGGCGTTATGGGATATGAGCTACTTTACCGTAATAATTCAGCCAACCAGGCCAATTTTAGCGATGGTGACCAGGCGTCCTGTGAAACCATTCTCAATACATTTATGCATATCGGCATCGACAATATCGCCGGTAGTGCCCTGGCATTTATTAACCTGCCCCGTGAATTTATCGTTAATGAAAACCTGATACCCATGTTTAATCAGCAGGCGGTGCTAGAAATTCTCGAAGATATTAAACCTGACCATGAAGTTATTAGAGGCATCAAGCGTCTTAAAAGCGAAGGTTATCGAATCGCCCTGGATGATTTTGTGTTTCAGGAAGATTTAATTCCATTCTTAGAGCTTGCCGATTTTGTTAAAATTGATATTCATGAATTAAGTAAGGATGAAATTAAGAAACAGTTTTCACTATTGAAAAACTATAATACAAAGTTCATTGCAGAAAAAGTAGAAACACATGATCTATATCAATTCTGTTATGAACAAGGTTTTGATTATTTCCAGGGGTACTTTTTTTGCCACCCGGAAATGCTTTCGAAAAAATCCCTTCCCAGCAATAAGCTGGTGATATTAAATTTATTAAAAAAACTGCATGATCCTGAAATAGAATCTTATGATCTTGAAAAGATCCTGATCCAGGATATCACCCTTTCCTACAAATTATTAAGATATATAAACAGCGCTTCATTTAGCTTAAGACGTGAAGTTAATTCGATAAAGGATGCAATTGTTTTACTAGGAATAAATAATCTTAAAAACTGGGTATCATTAATTATGATGTCCAGGATTATAGAATCGAAACCCACTGAACTTATTGTTACCGGTATGGTTCGAGGAAAAATGTGTGAATTACTAGCTGAAAAGCATCATCCAGAAATAGCTCACCAAATGTTTATAATAGGCTTATTCTCAGTGCTTGATGCCTTAATGGATCAACCTCTGATTGATTTATTAGATTCAGTAATATTAAGTACAGAAATAAAACTCGCACTACTTGATTTTGCGGGTAATCAGGGCATGATATATAAATATGTATTGCAATATGAAAAAAATAACTGGAATGAACTTTATGGGTCAAATATAAGTGCGAATTCATTTATACAAACCTACCTCTCTGCTGTTAACTGGGCAGACAAAACAATGAAATCGTTAATCAACGATTAAATAACAATATTTAATTTTTTTCATTAGGCTGTTTTTACAACTTAACGTACATCGTCAGCTCATATATACGAGACTGACGATATTCCATCTTAAATTTAGTAATAATTTATATTGATTTTAATAAACTAAAAACCGTCCACCACTTGCAACAATAACAACTAGAATCCCCAGAATAGTATTCACTGCAACAAGAACCCGTATTTGAGCTAATGCTTTTCCACCATCAGGCCATCTTTGTTCCGCAACCGCTGATTTCAAACGTTTAAATGGTGAAAAGAAAACATGCATATAAATTAATATCATCAGTACACCTAAGGCATTCATGATATGCACATATAGAGGTGCATTACCTACACTATCCCACCTTAAAAATATCATCAGGTACCCCGTTAATGGTAACAGAATAATAGATATCCAGACAGTTGGGAAAAAACGTTTAAAAACCCCTGCCCAAAGTGTAAGTCTTGCTGGTGGTTCAAGTGATTCACCCGCAGCTGGACGTAAAAAATTATAGGCGAAAAACATACCGCCAACCCAAATGACAGCGGATAAAATATGTAATAAATTATAAATGCTAAGCATAATCTCGATCTTTTTATTATAAAGGTTAAATTTAATAACAATAAATCACTCAATGTCAATATCATTAAGTCTGTAGGCATCCATATGGGAATCTTTTAACTGTCGACCAACTAATGTCAGCTCGCCTGCATATCGATGATACTCGCTATTGGTGAATTCAAACTTATACTTACGTAGAAGCTTTATCTGTCCATAGCTATTTTTACCAAATCGCATCGATGAAAGATGGACAGTCTCATCTAAAAATTGTACATTATTTTTCTTGCAAATTCTGGCCCCGATAACACGGGCTGTTTCATTAATTTTCATTGATTCAAGCCAGAACCAGATAATCAGGCTTAAACCTAAAATTATTAACAACTCAGTTAAATACATGTAAAACTTATACCCATATGCCACATTTTGAAAAATCATCCTACACGTATACTCACCTGTTCTGTGAGGAAAACATCTGGAAATTAGTAGAATCATTGTATATGAATAAGCTTGCAAAACCCATAGATGTCTTATTTGTTCTTAACCAATCCTCTTCAATCGCAGTATTTGAGCAACACCTGTCAAATAACCATAAACCGGTAATCTGGGATTATCATGTTCTGCTTACTGCTCAAATGGAAGAAAAACTTATGGTTTTTGATTTTGATAGTCGCTGTGATTTCCCTGCAAAAATAATGGATTATTTTAATAGAACTTTCCCTGCAAACATACAGTTACCCAAAATTTACCAGCCGCTCATCAAATCAATAAGTGCTGAGTATTACCATAGACACTTTTATTCTGATCGTAAGCATATGTTGGGGGCGATAGAAAATAGTCAATTTCCTAATTATGAAATTATTAAGCCTGAAAAAAATATAGAAAAACTAAGCCTTGCACAATGCAGGAATTTACAAGCTATTATCCCTACTAGCAATATACAGTTACCCAATCAGTATTTAGAAAGTTGCGGTAGTCCAGGTGGCCTCCTGGTAGAATAATATTATTTTACATGACGCTGGATATGCTTTACGAAGTAAATTCTTTAATTATTTCTTCTACTGATTTTATAGAATCAATTGTTTCAACACTCTTCCCCGCCTGCCAAAAATCAACTTCTCCTGATTTGTCTAATAATGATTTTTTCAGTGACCTTAATGATTTTAAAGCCAGGACTGTACGCATAATATATTTTAAATTTGCATGATTCAACATCCAGCGCTCTAAAGCATTAGGTTTTAAACCCCTGCTCCTGATATAGGGCGTGTTGATCACCGACACGGGAACACCTGTAATTCGTTCACTCAATACAATATCCGTTTCCTTTGAATTTATAATCGCCTGCTTATAGGATAAATTTGCACTGCATTCTTTAGTCGCAATAAATCGTGTGCCCATTTGAACTGCCTGATAACCCTTATTCAGAGCATGGTGATATGCAGCTGCATCACCGATTCCACCTGCACAAACGATCGGCAAATTAAATGGCTTAAGCTGTTCTAAAAGCTTATCATGATGCTGAGAGCCCGCATGTCCACCTGCCCTGTTATTCACTGCAATCAAGCCATCAACACCCGCATCAACTGCTTTCTGAGCCCATTTAGCTTCGGTCACATCATGATATACATAAGCTCCTGCTTTATGTGCTATTTCCACAACCCAGTCGGGTTTACCTAAAGAGGTAATAAAAAACCTCACCCCCATTTCAAGCGCTGTTTCTAGCCAATATTCCATACGTTGATGATATTTTTTAGAACCTTTTTCAATTAATAAATTCATGCCGAACGGCTTATCTGTCAGTGACTTTATATAATCAATACCTGCAGTAAACTCATAACCATGCACATAGGTCAATGAAATTGGTTGAATGACACCCAGTGCTCCAGCATTTGAAGCCGCTGCAATAAGCTCAGGATTACTACAAGGGTACATAGGACCACAGATAATTGGATACTTAATTCCAGCCTGCTTAAGAAAACTATTATTTTTCGGCATATCTATTCCGTTTTGAAACCCAGCTTCCATACTACTTCTACATTAGCAACTTCATCATTATCCGCATCTTTAATAATAGCCATTACCGTGTGTTTAATATCATCGTTAAATATCGGCAACTGAGTTGTACATTCTGCAGTTAATGTACCTCGCGCTTTTTTTACAAAATTAATTTTAATTTGAACAGGTATGCCACGCATATTGTCAGTAAATAATGAAATAAGTGCCAGGCCACTGGTAAACTCCCCCAGATTGCTTAAAGCTATGGCGTGAATTGAATTTAAATGATTACGAATTCCCCTACGATCTCTCAGCTCAAGACATGCATAACCTTTACGCAAATTCGTAATATTTGCTTTTAGTGCCCCCGTATATGGGTTTATAAAAGGTATGAGATGATTAAAAAGCCAACGTCCCATAATATTATTTTCGAGTTTTTGCCAATATCCATAAATATCTGTAATTTGCATATTACTTCTACCTGAAGTCAGCGTTAAATCAGAGGAGGTTCAACTTATTATAAAGCACCTCTAGTGATATAATACCAGTTCATTCGAATTTCCAGTGATTTTATGGCAACAGAAAATTTACCCTCCTTTGATATAGGGCTAGCACACGAAGATATACTAAAATTAGCGTCATATCGTATGCCATTTGGTAAACATGCTGGGCAATTACTGATCGATTTGCCTGAACCCTATGTTGTCTGGTTTCATAATAAAGGCTTTCCAGAAGGCGAGCTGGGCCGTATGTTAGGCATCACCTATGAAATAAAGGCGAATGGCCTGGAATCCCTGTTTAAGCCGCTCATCAACAAGTAAATTACCACCTGATAATGCTTCAAACCCTGACCTATAACCCACCTCCACATAATAAGCTGGACATTCTTTATCAGGATAAAGACCTGATAGCTCTCAATAAACCCAGTGGGCTTCTTTCCGTACCTGGACGAGGAAATGACAAACAGGACTGCATGCTTTCCCGCCTACAACTTGAGCAACCTCATGCTTTAGTTATACACCGATTGGACATGGCAACCTCGGGGCTACTTTTATTTGCTCTCAGTAAAGAAATGCAAAGGCGCATGAGTATGATGTTTGAAAAAAAACAGATATATAAACAATATATTGCAAAGGTACACGGTGTCCTACGGGAAAACAAAGGCATGATAGATCAACCTCTCATAACTGACTGGAAAAACCGGCCCAAACAAAAAATTGATTATAATATTGGCAAACCATCTCAAACCAAATATACATTACTAACTATTGATGAAAAAAATAATAGCATTGTGAAACTTGAACCCACTACCGGCAGAAGCCATCAATTACGCGTTCATATGTCCTCTCTGGGTCATCCAATTTTAGGTGATGAACTATACGGAACCAGGCAAACCAGAAATGCCAGCCAACGCCTGTTATTACATGCGGAAAAAATAAGCTTTAAACACCCTTTATCACACAAACAGATCAATATAATTTGTGGTGTCGATTTTATATGAACTCAAACCCCATACTTTTGTATATTCACGACCCCATGTGCAGCTGGTGCTATGGATTTAAACCCACACTCAACGCATTAACCAATCAACTGAAAGATAAAATAGATATTAAATATTTATTAGGTGGCTTAGCCCCAGACACAAATGAAACCATGCCGGATAGCATGCGAGAGCAAATTAAATTAAACTGGAATAGAATTGAAAAAACAATACCTGGCACTAATTTTAATTATAATTTCTGGAATCATTGCACACCTAAAAGATCAACCTACCCATCCTGTAGAGCATTAATCGCCGCTAAAAAACAACACAGCAATTCAGAAACTGAAATGATAAATGCAATTCAACAGGCATATTATACACAGGCACGAAACCCCTCTGATTACTCAGTACTTTATGAATTAGCAGAAGAAACAGGGCTCAATAAACAGCAATTTAAATTAGATATCCATTCAACTGAAGTTAATAACGAACTTCAACTACAAATATCACGTTGTCGAAAAATAGGAGCAGATAGCCTTCCATCTTTATACCTTTTAAATAATAACGCTTATCATCCTGTAGTATTAGATTACAATAACAGCGATATAATTATTGAACATATAAATAGCTTAGTATAATTATGCAAACCAAAGAACACTGGGACATATCTGTATTTCAGAACTCACCCATAATCCTGCAATTAAAATCATTCACGAACTTTTTTAAAAATTACACTCAATGGCCGACTATTGATAACTATTTAGATGTATTCAATATTTATGATTTAAATATAAGACCAGTAGCCCAGTCTGAAGTTATTTCCTGCTTTGAAGAGCAATATGAGCCCAGGGTCTATTTAAAAAAGGAACTACAAACACGAACTCATAACTGGCATGATTTTTTTAACGCCCTGATCTGGTTAAAATTCCCTGAAACAAAAAAAACTTTAAATAAACTACATTATAATCAGGCAATAAATCGAGCAGGGGGCAGTAATCGGTCGACACTTGAAAACAGGATTACACAATTTGATGAGTGCGGTGCTGTCGTTATCAGTAATAACAAAAAGTCATTAGAGCTGATCAGAAATCACCAATGGCAGGAGCTATTCGTAAACCAACGAGATCAATTTGATGAAAATATACGTTGTATCATATTTGGCCATGCTATCTTTGAAAAGGCCCTGAAACCCTATATTGGTATGACATGTCACTGCCTGTTAATTGAGGACCATGAGCTTTTAGAGAGTGTAAAGCAGGGAGATAATAAGAATTTAGACAGGAAACTTTCCTATATTTGGCTAAATAAGATGTCCCATACCCCTGATAAATTTAACGCTCTACCTTTGCTTGGGGTTCCTGGTTATTGGCCAGAGCAAAATCAGAAATTTTATTCAAACCCTAAATATTTCAGATAAAGGCAATTATTTCAATAATTTACAGCACATTTATAAAATTCATGTTAATATCCTTTAGTCTGATAAATCTAGCTAAAAGCCTTTAAGGTTCATTAAAATAGTGTTTTTTTTAATAAAATGGACTATATTTAGTTTAAGCGCATATCCAAAGTTCGTGAACTTGTTCACAATCTTAACCCTTTCAGGGGACTATTATATACAACGTGGTTATGCGACTTAGTCTAAATGCAATCCATCAAATGTTAAAAGCACCGGCAAGATTTATTATTTATCTTGCACAAAAAATGTGCACTAACAACATCTATACCCTTCTCGGGTTATGATGGATTAAAATCCTCATATGCATTGTTATGTGTACTTTTGTTTTTAATATAGAAAACAACACTCTAGCAGGTTATGCAAATGAGCGCCTTTGAGAACACAGTTAAAATATCTACAGAAAATCTTGAAGATAAAGAGTACCTCTCTAAAGTCATCAATGATTACGTAAAAGATGCAGCAAATGGTAAAGCCGCATTACGTAACTCTGCCGCTAGTAAGAACTTCTTTAACCGTGATGATGTATTAAAAGCATTAACCAACATCCAGCTTACATACAAAACTAAATATGTTGCCGGCCGCCAGGTCAACATTAATACCGAAAAGTTTAAAACTTCCCTGCTAAATAGCATGGCCAAAATCAATAATTTGGCTATTCCAAAGTCAATGAACCAGATAGACGGTCGAACTATTGATTTTGTTGAAATGATATTTGGTGCGTTTTTACGCGATAGTAACATCTCTGATGTGGTTAAAAGTCTTTTACTTAGACTTCAGATACCTGTTATAAAAACATCACTTATTGATCATAATTTTTTCTATGATAATGAACATCCGGCTAGAACTTTACTGGATACCGTAGCTCATCTCGGCATAGGCATCGAGGAAGAAAACAATACTGTTTATCAAACAATAAATTTGATTCTCGATCAACTTTTACGTAGTTTCGATAAAAACTCTATTAGTTTTCGTACTGCATTAACTTCATTAAACCGCTTAAAAACTATAGAGCATAAAAACCTAAAACAGAATGAAGATGTAACTCGCAAACAAATTGTTAAAGAACATGCCAGACAGATAGTGTTATCAGAATTACAGTACCACACAATGAATATCAAACTGGCAAAACCTATACAACCCCTGCTTCTAAATAACTGGTCTACCTATATGTTTGGATGTTATCTAAAATTTGGTAAGAGCAGCTATGAATGGCAGGAATCTATTGATATTCTCAAAATCATCACCAAATCACTATCATCGATAAGAAATCGCGAAGAATGGACTTCTTTAAAAAATAACTACGAAGAAATAGTAAGCACCGTTACCAACAAGCTCGCCACGACTAAACAGAATAAAGAAAAGTCATATATGGCGACATTCAACCTTAAAAAACACTATGAAAAAACAATTAATAGTTCTGAATTTTTTGAGGAAAAAGCACTCGCTGAAGAAGATGAGAATTCTTTAAAAGATTCTGTTTATGCCGATAAAAGCAATGATAAGCCCAGCCCAATCGAGCAAAAGGAACAATCATCAAAAGACATCATTTCTGAACTACCAGAATGCGTAAAGCCTGGTGTCTGGTTTAAAATATATACCGGTGAAAACACACCGCCACGCAGACTTAAGCTATCGATTATCACTATCGAAAATGCAATTCTTATTTTTGTAGACAGAAAAGGCACTAAAGTTATTGAAAAAGATGCAAATAGCTTTAACATTGAATTACTAAACAACCAATCTCAACTACTTGAAGACCACTCTGTTTTTGATCATGCTTTAAGTCAGGTAATTTCACATATCTCTAAAAATGCAAGGTAGTTTCTAAGACAAAATTAGATTTCGTAAATATTGTGTCATCTGAAGCACCCTAAACACCCCAGTGTTCAGTAGCAATTCCCTGCCCTAAATCAGCTTCAATCAGCCGATTTCTTACATCGAGCAATTTTTCAAGCAATTCAGGCTCCTGCCTTTCATATGCATCAGCATCAGGTACGCGTTTTACAACAACACCTAATAACTCTGTAATTGCATTTCCTATTGAGTTCTGGCTAATAGTAACAATTAAATCACCATTATCATTTCTATAAATAAGTTGTTTAAAGGCTGGTTGCCAACGTATGGAATTAGAATACTTAGGATCTAAAATACAATGTTCTCTTACTTTTTTTGCGGCACCAAGAAAATCATTATTAAACAATAAAATCGATTCAATATTTTCGGGAAAATATGCATCTTTAGGAACAGGTGAATTACGTGATGAGACCTGGGAAAAGAATGCACGATAAAAATCTATAAAACCTTTCAGTACTTCATCATATTCTTTCCAGAATCGAATATCTTTTAAAGCATCTACACCACCCTGAATTTTCCAGCTAGGTAAGCCTTGCGGATAACCTGTTAACTCAAACATGGATTCACTACTGCTTACCGGTATTAAAATTTCCAGATCAAGAACAGAGAGAAAGTCACTATAAACATCACGCATGTATGACTGAAATAAACTATGTTGCCCACCATCTGTTAAATTTGGGTTTGCAGGGTCAGCAAGTTCCGCATCTTCAAGTTGTTTTTTATCAAAAACAATAAAATGATTATGCAGCATACGTATACTAGGTACACCCGGGGATGTTAAAGGCCAGGTAGCATCAAGACTTGCTTCGCCCGCCAGTACCAGATGCTCATTAGAGTCAGGAAATTTTTCCAGCATATATTCGATAAGTATCTGATTCATCCTGTTCCAGTCATGTTTTACATTATCTGGCACCTGAGTGCGCCTTACAGGCCTACCCAGCGGGTTTAAAACAGATTTGGAGGTGTTATATATGATAGATGTGTCAAATACATTAGAGTGCCCCAGCGCCTTCCTGTAAAGCAGCAGACCCTCAGGATTTTCTAACAGGCCATTGTTATGAATTAAATCGTTTAGATTTTCTGTGCTGTTAAAGAACTCATTCGCCGCCATGCCTTCAGGCACATCAAGGGGTATAGGTCGAAATGGCGTGACAATTTGACGAGGGCCGGTATTCATCTGTGTTTCCTGTGCTTATTAACTGATGCTAATGTACCACGCACAAAAACATACACGTATTCAGTTTTTTTAATATCCCTATATAATATTTTAAATTAAAAGCTATTTTCCGCAAATACACGCTAACATACGCAAATAAAAGCAAAGGTATTATTGTGTGATACACCACCTGTGTATAAACAAACTATTTGTGTTTATTCGCGTGTATTCGCGGTAATGCTTTTGACTTTTAACTCACGCCAAAAACGGATTATGCCGCCTCTCTTCACCAATAGTTGACTCTGGCCCGTGACCTGGAATAAAACGAAAATCATCATTTAAAGAAAGCAACTTATTCCTGATTGATGTCAATAGCAGTTGATGATCACCTCTGGGAAAATCTGTGCGACCGATTGAGCGCTTAAAAATAACATCACCCACCCACAGTAACTTCTGCTTATCATGCTTTAAAATAATATGTCCTGGTGTATGTCCCGGTGAATAGATTACTGAAAATTCTTCATTACCAAGCCTTAGCATATCTCCTTCATCTAACCACCTCTCAGGTGTAAAATCCTCGACCAGTGAAAAACCAAACATTTCACATTGTTTAGGTAATGCATTTATTAGAAAAGCATCATCTTTATGTGGGCCAATTACGGGTATATTTAACTGTTTTTTTAATTCGGCACTCGCCCCTACATGGTCAAGGTGTCCATGGGTCAACCAGATTTCTTTTAGATTAACTTTTTTTTCTTTAATAGCCGCTAGTAATAATTCAACATCACCACCGGGGTCAATTAAAACAGCATCATTAGTTTGATCACACCAGATTAATGAACAATTTTGCTGGAAACTGGTTACCGGTATTACCTGGTATTGCAGCATATTACATTCCATTTCCAAATTTATCTGTTTCTGTGACTCCACTATCTCTAACCTGTTTCAAGGCAATGACATATTGCTTAAGAATATTAAGAGACCACATAATTCGCTCCCTGAAATAACTATCAGCTGATTCAATATTATCTTCTGGCTTTTCATTAAGCACTTTTTCTACATTCCGAATAATTATTTGTTCAGGTATATAACACAGACGACTATTTTTGTAACTACTCATACGCAATTCGGCAACCGGGTATGCTCCGCCATCAGCAGAAGAAATTGACACAATTTTTGCAGGCTTATTTCCTAATTCATTTTTTCCGAAAATTAAAAAAAAGTTTTTTAATCCAGCGGGAACCTGACCATGCCACTCAGGTGCGATAACAACAAAGCCATCACTGCTTGAGAGCATTTCACGGTAAGGTGCAAGTAGTGTTGTCCATTTTTCATCCCCATCCCAAATCCCCTGATCCCAAAGTGGTAATGGATTATTTGCCAGGTCAATAATAGGCGCTTCATCACAAATATCATTAAGCATTACTTTTTGATAATACTTAGCCACTTTAGTGCTTTGTGAGTTTTCTCTATGACTTCCACTAATAATTGTTATTTTCATAATTTTACTCATCTTTACTTTAACCTGGAATAATCAGTTGGATCACGAAAGTCTGCACAAGCTCTTGCACACCCTTTTCGCGCCCAATTGATTTTTCTAGGTTTATGTTAACTAAACCAGCTTAATAATAGACTTACACAGAATTCAACTGCATAATATTTATTTACTTACAGTAAATTAGTATTCTATATACACGCTCTATCAGGTAATTCAAGCCCTTTTCTTTATACTTTTGTTGTTCTTCCATTACTTCACTTTCATGTAACAATTCAAAATTATAACGAGAATTAAATAAGGGCCTGTATTTTATTAGACAGGGGTTTACAGCTGGTAAATAAAAAGCTATCTGGTTTTGTTTCCAGCACTGCTCCCAAAAATCGAGCTCCATTAAAAATACCCCGTAGTATAACCACGAGGTATAGTTTAAGAAAAATTAAAAAATAATTACAAACTTAAATTTTGTCTATTTTTCTCGATAGTTTTTGCACTAATGCCCTTAACTTTTTCTAAATCGTCTACTGAAGCAAAAGCACCATTTTGTTTACGATAATCCACTATCGCTTGTGCTTTCTTTTCACCTATTCCTTTTAGTTCAGCTGCAAGGGTGGGCGCATCTGCAGTGTTAATACTAACCTGCCCTGCAAAAACTAAGCCCGAATAAAAAGGTGCTACACACAACATCATCACGCTTAAAACAACTACTTTCATTATTTTCATTACGTTGATTCCTTGTTTTAGTCCATTATTAGACCGGAGCGCACACATTAATATAGCAATGTTATAAAAGGCAACTAAAAAATTAAATTATTCTAAAAAGATAACTAGGAAATTTCTAAATTGATTGTGCGTAAAATGTCCATAGGATTGTCAGACTGGGTAATAGGTCTACCAATCACCAAATAATTAGAGCCTGCTTTTATAGCATCAATGGGCGTCATAATACGCCGCTGATCATCTGCCTGGCTACCTGTGGGTCTAATACCTGGAGATACTAGCAAGAACCCATCATCTAGCTTTTCACGCATCATCATTGCTTCCTGGGCCGAGCAGACAACACCCCCCGCCCCTGAAGACTGGGCAAGGTTTGCAAGCATTAGCGCCTGCTCTGCGGGTGATGCTTTAATGCCTGTTTCTGACAGGTCCTGCTGAGTCATACTCGTTAAAACTGTCACTGCAATTAAGTGGGGGGAGTTGCGGTGATTTGCCAACGCATTTGCAGCAGCTTCCATCATTCTACGTCCACCACTTGCATGAACGTTTAACATCCAGACACCGAGATTTGCCGCAGCTTCACAGGCTTTCGCAACGGTATTAGGTATATCATGATATTTTAAATCAAGAAACACCTCGAAGCCCTTAGCCTGAATCTTTTCTACAAATGCAGGCCCCAGATGGGTAAACATTTCCTTACCCACTTTTAATCGACACTGTGACGCATCCAGTTGATCTATCAATTGAAATGCCTGTGTTTCAGTTGGGTAATCGAGTGCAACTATTATTTTTGGGTCAGACATGATTTACCTATGTTATTTATTTTGATTGAGCAATCTGGGCCGATTACTCTGCATTAGGCGTCATACTACTCCAGCTATGACAGGAGGGGCATAACCAAAAATGAGTGTTGGCAGAGTAACCACAGTTTTTACATTGATAACCATGATGTTTTGCGTTAATAGCATCAACAACTGAGGGCAATAAGTTTTCACGACGATCGATCTCAGGTCTCTGCAATTGTAACAGAGTATTTAATGTACTCAATGTAGGATTGCGAATGACCTCCTCAGATAAATATTGCATCGCATCTTCTTTACCATATATCTCTTCAATTAAAGATGTGATAACTGGAACCAGGGAGATTTCCTTAGTCTTCTTATCAAGAGCCCGCAAATAACTTAAAGCCTTAGTTAAATTAGATGTATTTCGATAACATAATATAAGCTTATCGAGCACCAGGGGAAATAACTGGATATTCTGTATTTCTACCTGGCGTAAAAACCGAATAGCCTTTTGATATCGACCCCGGCTAATACCAAGGTCAGCAAGCAGGATAGATGCTCGTACACAATTTTTATCCGTTGTTAATGCCTGTGTAGCTAATGTTTCAGCTTCTTTTAAATCGTTTTGACGAGACACCTGCAGGCTTAATTCACAGTAATAATGAGCGGTAGATTGAGCTAATTTAACATCTCCCCTGCTTTGAAAACGCCGGGCAATATTAATTGCGTTTCCCCATTCCTGTTCTTGCTCATAAATGCTCATTAAACATTGCTGTGCCTCATGGGTAAATTTGTCGTCATCGACAACTTCAATAAATAAGCTTTCTGCTCTATCTAGCAAACCTGCCTGTAAGTAATCTTTTGCCAGGGATAGTAAAACAGTACCTTTATACTCAAGAGGAAGCGAGGGTCTAGCTAACAAGTTTTGATGTAGCTTTATGGCTTTATCTATTTCACCTTTTCGACGAAATATTGTACCTAACGCTAAACTGGTATCAATGGTCTCCCAGTCTGTTTCCACTAACTGAATAAAAATATCCAGCGCCTTGTCCTGCTCATCATTTAATAAATAGTTTAGCCCCTGAAAATAATCATTGGAAAAGCGCAGTTGTTTTTTTTGTTTTCTAAAGCGACGACGTGTTAGAAAAATACCCAGTAGAAACCCTAATACGGGTAAAAGGTAGATAGTCCATTGTGATGTTTTACTTATGTCCAGGTATTCAATCATTTGTTTATTTTTCAGGTTTATTTAAAACCTCAGATAACCCCGTTAAGGCTTCTTTTTTATGCTTAAGTTTTAAGTATTTTTTCTTTTGATTAAGCAGACTCATTAAATTAAACACAAAACCAATTATAACCCCAAGTAATAATGCAATGAGCAAGATCACTGCCATGGGTAAATCAATTTGAAAAACAAACAGGTCAATTGAAACAAGTTGCGCATTTTTAAAAGTAAATGCAGCAATCAGAATAATAAGAGGTATGGAAACAAGCCAACTTATAAATCGTATCATTTTAAACAGGCTATTGTTAAAACGGCAATATCGAAGTCTTGTCAGTCAAATCGAATATTTAGCTGTTCTTTAATGTTTCGTTAACACGCTCACGCAGCTCTTTTCCTGGCTTAAAGTGAGGTACATATTTTCCGGGTAATGAAACCGCGTCACCGGTTTTAGGGTTGCGTCCTGCTCTTGGGGGTCTGAAGTGCAAACTAAAACTTCCAAAGCCACGAATCTCAATTCGATCGCCGGTGGCCAGTGCTTCTGACATTTGCTCCAGTAGACTTTTCACTGCTAACTCAACATCTTTATAAGCCAGATGATTTTGCTTACGCGCCATCAGCTCAATTAGTTCAGATTTCATCATTGATCTAGATACTACTTCGCCCGACATACGATGTTCCCCATTATATACAGTTGGGGCTCTCATCCATGAACCCACTGTAATTTATTGTTATTTCCTCGAAAGACCACCTAAAACAACCTACATCCGCCTGATTTTTCAGACAATTTTTCGGTGGTCTTTGAAGTTTACTACATATTAGCTATTTTTAGCATCCATTTGTTCTTTTAGCAAGTCACCTAATGTCGTTGATGATGCTTCAGCGTCAGAAGAGTACTCTTTTATTGCTGCTGCTTCCTCATCTGCATCCATCGCTTTGATAGATAAAGTGATCGTACGCGTCTTGCGATCTACACCCAGGAACTTGGCTTCTATTTCTTCGCCAGCCTTAAGAATAGTGCGTGCATCCTCAACACGGTCACGTGATAACTCAGATGCACGTAATGTACCTTCAACACCCTCACCCAGGTCTACGATAGCCGCTTTTGCATCAACTTCAGTAATTGTGCCCTTAACTAATGCACCTTTACCGTTTGCAGCTACAAAATTCGAGAATGGGTCCTGCTCCATTTGCTTAACACCAAGAGAAATACGCTCACGCTCAGGGTCAATAGATAGTACAACTGCTTCCAGCTCATCGCCTTTGCTGTAGTTTTGAACCAGATCTTCACCCGTTGAATCCCATGAAAGATCAGACAGGTGAACCAGACCGTCAATGCCACCGTCAAGACCAACGAAGATACCAAAATCAGTGATAGATTTGATCTTACCGCTAACTTTGTCACCCTTATTACGTGTAGCACCGAACTCATCCCATGGGTTAGCAATACATTGCTTCATGCCCAGAGAAATACGACGACGTTCTTCATCGATGTCCAGAATCATTACTTCACATTCATCACCCAGTGTTACAACCTTAGCTGGGTTAACGTTCTTGTTAGTCCAGTCCATTTCAGATACGTGAACCAGGCCTTCAACACCGTCTTCAATCTCAACGAAGCAACCGTAATCAGTAATGTTGCTAACTTTACCCATAAGACGTGAACCTTCAGGGTAACGTTTTGCAATGGCTGCCCATGGATCTTCACCCAGTTGCTTAAGGCCAAGAGAAACACGGTTACGATCTTTATCAAACTTAAGCACAACCACTTCGATTTCAGAACCCACTTCAACCACTTCTGATGGGTGCTTAACACGCTTCCAGGCCATATCAGTGATATGCAGAAGACCGTCGATGCCACCTAAATCAAGGAATGCGCCGTAATCAGTCAGGTTCTTAACAATACCCTTAACAGACTTACCTTCTTCCAGGCTTCCTAGTAGCTCTTCACGCTCTGCACTGTACTCAGACTCAACAACCGCACGACGAGATACAACCACATTGTTACGCTTCTGGTCTAATTTAATAACTTTAAATTCAAGCTCTTTGCCTTCGAGGTAAGACGTGTCACGTACGGGGCGTACATCAACCAGTGAACCAGGCAGGAATGCACGTATATCACCAAGCTCAACGGTGAAGCCGCCCTTAACCTTGCCAGTGATAACACCGGTAATAATTTCTTCTGCATCATGCGCAGCTTCAAGAACAATCCATGCTTTAGCACGTTTCGCTTTGTCGCGAGATAAACGTGTCTCGCCCCAGCCGTCTTCTACGGCTTCAAGCACAACTTCGACTTCGTCGCCAATTTTGACTTCGAGCTCGCCGTTGCTAAAAAATTGTGATTCAGGGATAACGCCTTCAGATTTAAGGCCCGCTGCTACGGTTACATAACCACTTGAAATATCAACAATAGTACCCGTAACGATGGTACCGGCGTTCATTTCGGTTTCTTGCAAGCTTTGTTCAAAGAGTTCTGCAAATGATTCAGACATAATACTTTCCAATATAACTGCTGGCTGGTGGATTGCGGCTGGTATTACTAGCTGCGCAGCGAACAGGGTTAGAGTTAAATTAAGCATAAATTCCAATGTGGAATTTATGCACCAGTTTGTAAGAAATTAAATTCTCGTTTGAACAAATTAAATTCGTTGCTTCACCAATTCAAGAACCTTCAGAGTCACTTCCTCAATACCCATTTCAGTGGTATCTAGTAAGATTGCATCCTCAGCCGCTTCAAGTGGCGACACAGCGCGATTTTTATCTTGCTCGTCCCGTAATTTCAAGTCTTTTACAAGGGCGGCGATATTAGCATTAATACCCTTGTCTTTCAACTGCTTATAACGCCGTTCGGCGCGTTCTTCTGCGGTTGCGGTCATAAAGATTTTAAGCGTTGCATCCGGGAACACGGTAGTACCCATATCACGGCCATCTGCAACCAGACCAGGTTGCTCTGAAAAGCAGCGCTGACGGTCTAATAAGGCCTTTCTCACCTTTGGCAGTGCGGCAATTTTTGAGGCATGCATACCAATTTCTTCTTTTCGAATGACTTCAGTTACATCTTCGTCTCTCAAAATAATTTGCAGGCCTGATTCAGTTGCTTCGAAAGTAACCGGTAAATTCAGAGCTAATTCTGCAATTTTTGCTTCATCTGTTAACTCAAGCCCATCATCCTGGGATGCAAGGGCCGTTAAGCGATAGAGTGAACCACTATCAAGAATATGAAATCCCAGTTCACAGGCTACATTCTGGGCGATAGTCCCCTTACCTGCTCCACTTGGGCCGTCTATTGTTATTATTGGAATGTTTGTGGATGTCATATTGATACCTGCTCTTTGAAATCATAATGTAGCTTTAGTAACTTATAGCTTAACTTTAACTCGCAATGGATACTGAAATACCCGTGCGGTTAGCCAATCCTATAAAGTCTGGAAATGAGGTGTTCACATTTTCACAATCTTCAATGATTATATCTGACTCAGCTCTTAATGCCGCCATCGTAAAGGCCATCGCAATTCGATGATCATCACGGCTATGCACTTTTCCACCTTTAATACTACCACCATTTATGACCATACCATCAGCTGTAGCCTCCGCATCTACGCCAATTGCCAGTAGCCCATCTGCCATCACCTGAATACGGTCAGATTCTTTGACCCGTAACTCCTCAGCACCAGTAATCACCGTTTTACCATCTGCACAGGCTGCGGCTACAAATAACACTGGAAATTCATCAATTGCTAATGGCACAAGATGCTCAGGAACGTTGATCCCCTTAAGCTGAGCACTACGCACGCGGATATCGGCCACAGGCTCTCCACCCACAACTCGCTCATTCATCAGCTCAATATTCGCACCCATTAATTTTAGAATATCGATAACACCCGTGCGGGTTGGATTTATACCGACATGCTGCAAAGTAATATCAGAATTCTCTGCAATGCTGCCACCCACCATATAAAAAGCAGCAGAGGAAATATCAGCCGGCACATCAATATCACAGGCTGTTAATCGGCCACCGCCCTCAATACACATACGGTTACCCTCGGTAACCACCGGGTAGGCAAATGCATTCAGCATACGTTCAGTATGATCACGGGTGGTTGCAGGTTCTGTCACGCAGGTTTTACCCCTGGCATACATACCCGCCAATAAAATACAGCTCTTAACCTGTGCGCTGGCCATAGGCATAGAATAATCAATACCCTGAATTGCCGAACCACCGTGAATCCTCAATGGCGGCCGACCACCCTCATCCGTATCCACCTTAGCCCCCATCAGAGCCAGAGGATCTGTAACCCTTTTCATAGGGCGCTTAGATAAGGAGCGGTCACCTGACAACATAACATCAAAAGCCTGCCCCGCTAATAAACCAGACATTAAACGAATTGAAGTACCTGAGTTACCCAGGTCAATTTCAGAATCAGGTGCTTTCAAGCCATCAATACCCACACCTTTAATAGTAACCTCACCCTTCTCGTTCGGTCCGTCAATTCCAACCCCCATTGCACGAAACGCTTTTAGGGTATTCAAGCTATCCTCACCCTGTAAAAACCCTGTTACATGGGTTGTTCCATCAGCAATTGCGCCAAACATAATAGAGCGATGAGAAATAGATTTGTCACCGGGTACACGAAACTCACCAGAGAGCTTGCCACCGGGTTTTACGATATAGTTAATTTGAGACATATTCTTCCATAAAGGTTATTAGACAAACTAAACCTATGATTATATTTAAATTTGTGGAATATTAGCCGTGTATCGCTAGAACTTCCACATTTTTAACTTATAAATTAGTAATAAGCTGTTAGAGGGTAATATTCAACAACCTGATATATACGTGAGAAGAGCCAAATCTAGTTTTATCAATTTAAATTTACACCTCCAGGTAAACACTCAACAAAAAATCAACTTGGCATCCTTTCTTCTAAGAGAAAGATCAGAGAACTGTATAATTAACTGAAATCTGAATCAACACCGATTAAAGAAGTACGATTATTCCTAAAAAGAACATTTTCATTTCCTGTTTTACTTCAATAATAGTAAATTCTGGATCGAAACTGAGGGCGTTCATTTCTAATTTAAATTCTAGTTCTGGATTCACTGCTGTCCCGTTAACTTTCACAGTAGTGCCATTTGATTAATACTGAGCGATCTATCTTTGATAGGTTCACCTCTTAACAGCACCATTAAATCACGTTTTTCAAATAGATTTAATTGCAGTAAACGTAATATCTGCTGCATACTTTTATTTAGTTTTGACTGGAATTTAATATACGCCAGAAGCAGATAAAGGCAGAGTGCAATCCATATTTGTGTTAACACAGCATTCTTGCTTGTACCAATAAATGACTTTATTTTTAAGTTCTGTTTTATCCATTTAAAGAATAGTTCTACTTGCCATCTGGCTTTATAAATATCGGCTATCGTTTTGGCTGACAGCTTAAAATTATTGGTTAAGAAAATATAATGCTTACCGGACATTTTGTCTTTATATCCTATGCAACGCAGTTTAGTCGGGCATTTCTTCGATGTATGCGTTCCTGTAAATTCAATTGTCTGATCGCTAGTTATGCCTTTGTCTTTTAATACCGTGTTGCGTTTAATGACACGATATTTCGCGTTACTTTTAATTCGAGTCACAAAGAATATTTCTTTAATAGTCAACTGGTTATACCAGCTGTAATCATTGTAACCTTTACCAACTGCTATGATACTGCCTTTTGGAAACTTTAGAGTTCGACCCACCGTTACATCGTGATCTTTACCTTCGGTAACGGTAACAAATTCAGGAAGGTAACCGTTATGGTTTAAGCCAACATGTAATTTAATCGCGCCTTTTGTTTTACGAAAATCAGCCCAGGGAAACATGGGTAAACTTAAATCAATGGATGACGCGTCTAATGAGTAAAGCGGGTTTTTAAACTTAAAATTATGGCTTGGTGCGAGTCCCTGGCAACGATGAAGTAACTTACTAAATAGGACCTCGTATAATGAATATGGCTTGCCTTCATTAATGCGGGATAAATTAGAGCGCGATAATTTGGCACTACCAAGATGGTACAGACGATGCGCTTGTGCTGACATGTTGTCAACAATATCCCGCAGACTGATTCTGCCTGATAACTACCCCATGGTCATGGTTACAAACTGAGACCAGCGTGTTGCAGTTCTAAAAAATCTGCCACTATGGTGCTGTTTTTCAATGACTTGTCGTGATTTCATTGTAACAAAATTAAAGGGTCTCCAGACCTACTTATTTAGTTCTTAACGGGACAGCAGTGACTGTCGATATAAGTCGCAACATTGATCTGTGACAATGCCTAATGCATTTATACATACAAAAATTATTTTTGAACAGCTGGAGGGTTTTAAATATAGTTGATCATGAACAGGTTATAAGAGATTAACCTATTATTAATTTACATTTTTTATAAAAATAAAGCTATTAGAACTCATATAAAACTGGCCCGATGCAGCATTAAACACCATCGAGCCAGGTTCTAGCTTAAGAAATACTTAATTCAGTAAAGCCCTTATTAAGTATAACCGTTATATTTTAAAGCTTATCAAGGTATTTTTTAACAACCTTGGCAGGTAATGGAATATAACCATCTTTTATAACAACTTCCTGCCCCTGTTTGGAAAGAACCATTTTCAGAAATTCTTTATCTAGTGGTGCTAAATTTTTATTAGGGTGCTTATTTACATAAACATACAGAAAACGTGATAGTGGGTAGGTTCCAGATACCGCATTATCAGGTGTTGCCTGGATAAACTTACCCGATGCTTTTTTACGTAATGGTACAGCACGTACGCCAGAAGTCTTATAACCTATACCAGAATAACCAATGCCATTTACGGAACTGCTCACAGACTGTACAACAGATGCAGAACCAGGCTGTTCATTTACATTGTTCTTATAGTCACCTTTACACAGTGCTTTTTTCTTAAAATAACCATAAGTACCAGAAACAGAATTACGACCATACATTTGAATGTCACGGTTCTTCCAGTTTCCTGTCATACCCAGGTCACCCCATTTTGAAATGCTTTTATCAGCACCACATTTTCTTGTTGATGAGAAAACCGCATCTACATCAGAAATAGTCATACCTTTGACTGGGTTATCTTTGTTTACATAAACGGCTAAAGCATCAATTGCAACTGGAATAGCCATAGGCTTATAACCATAACGATCTTCAAACGCAGCAACTTCTTTAGATTTCATTTTTCGGCTCATTGGTCCAAAATTTGAAGTTGCTTCCGTTAATGCGGGTGGAGCTGTAGAAGAACCCGCAGCTTGAATCTGAATATTGACATTAGGGTATGAACGCTTGAAAGACTCGGCCCATAATGTCATTAAGTTTGCCAATGTATCGGAACCTACACTGGATAAGTTACCAGAAATACCACTAACTGATTTATATTCTGGAACACCCTTATCAACAGAAACTGCAGATGCAACACCAGATGTCAGCAAACCAACACTAATTGCTGCCGCTATCAGTACTGATGAAAATTTGATTTGTTTCATTATTAAAACTCCGAATTAAGTAAGTGTTACTATTTTGTTTGAATTATGTGAATTATAAATGACAAGGATGTTACAGTTTTGTTAACGTTGGGTAATTCTAATAATAAACCCGTAAAAACTAATATTAAACGTTCTAAGTTATTGGAAAATAGCAGCTAAATGTAGTACCTTTTCCAGGTTCACTTTTTATTTGCAAAATCGCACCATGACGGTCGAGTATTTGCTTAACAATCGCCAGGCCCAAACCCGTACCCCCTTTCTCTCTTGAACGTCCTTCATCTACCCTGTAAAAAC
>Ga0316207_10001335_pt1 | contig 31140 bp, 28 predicted proteins | sample 6weekpyrite_MG_FD_204943 | JGI IMG/M metagenome (GOLD analysis project Ga0316207, IMG submission 204943) | Microbial mat bacterial communities from mineral coupon in-situ incubated in ocean water Damariscotta River, Maine, United States -... | ecosystem: Environmental > Aquatic > Marine >...
ACCGAGGTGCGGCGCTATGGCAGTATTGGCGGCACGTTAGATGACTTCAAAAAAACACTACGTAAATTGGTAGCCACAGGAAAATCGTTGTTTTTCTGTTATGAGGCCGGGCCAACCGGCTACGAACTCTATCTATATATTACCTCGCAAGGTCATCAGTGCATTGTTGTTGCGCCCTCGCTGATCCCGAATAAAGCCGGTGACAAAATTAAAACCGATAAACGTGATGCCGATAATTTAACGCGATTGTTACGCTCAGGAGATCTAACGGCTGTCTATGTGCCGAATGCAGAAGATGAAGCCATTCGTGATTTAAGTCGGGCACGTGAAGATGCTGTACTCGTCTTTAAGTGCGCAAAACAACGTTTAAAATCCTTTCTGTTGCGTCACAATATTCGATTTAATGGTTCCGCTAATTGGTCAGAAAAACATTTTCACTGGTTGGCAGAGTCGGTGAATATGCCTTATCCCGCACAAAAAGTGGTGTACCAGGAATACCTGAACTCAGTGACGGAAGCGAACGACCGTGTAAAACGATTTAATAAAGAAATATTGTTTCATACTCAACAATGGCGACTGAATTAAAAAGGGTACCGTCCCCTTTAATTTTCCGTCCCCTTTAATTTTCCTTTAATTTTATCCTGCGATATTGAATGTAAAGACATCAAAGTGCTAAGCCCCTTAGATTCGCTCCGCCCAAGTATGATATGGCGTTTCGTCTAGTGCTTCGATTTCAGTTACCAGGTAATCCATGAACACTCGCACTCTGCTTGGTAAAAAGTCTTTATCGGGGTATACCAGATACACGCCGCTATCTTCCTGACGATAGTACGGAAACAACGCTATTATTTTGTCATTCCTTATCCAATCTCGTGCGATAAAGTGCGGTATTTGCGTTAAACCAAGACCCTGTGCACATAACTCAGCCAAGCTCTCACCATCATCAACAATGTACTGTTGCCCAGGGTCATGGTGTCGATTCTGCTCCATTATTGGCATCAGCTTACCCGTTTGACGATATCGAAAACGTATCCACGGGTGCTGACAAAACTCATCGCTCGTTTTCGGTGCCCCATGTTTCGCTAAATACTCAGGGGCTGCACAAATTAAAAAGTCTGTTGGGCTGAGCTTACGTGCTACAACACTTTGATCTTGCAAGGTCCCACTACGAATCGTTAAGTCAAAACCATGTTCAAGCATATCGACATAGGCATCATTAAATAACAGCTCAATATGGATATCGGGATAGCTCTGGTTAAAGCCTTGCAACAAAGGCACCACATAGCGGCGGCCATATGAAATAGGCACATTGAGCTTAACTGGCCCTTTAGGCTCATCGTTCGATTGTTGTAGCTGTTGTTCACACTGCTCCAGTTGATTGATGATATTTTTTGCAATCGACAAGTAGTGTTTACCCGAATTGGTGAGCTGAACTTGCCGAGTAGAGCGGTGAAATAACTTGATCTTGAGGTTTTGCTCAAGCTTCGCTATACCCTTGCTCAGTGTGGATGGCGATAAGCCCAAATGGCTGGCAGCCGAAGAAAACCCGCGCTGCTCAACGACAATAACGAATTGTTTTAATAAGTTAAGTTTATCCATGTGAATTAATGTCACAATTGTTAGTAGTATTGTGCTATTTAATCATATATTGCCTCGGTTTAGTATGCAGTCATTATTAACCACACCGAGGTTCAGACCGATGATCACCAGTCAATATTATTCAAATAAGCAACTTAACCTAGGTTTAGTACTGATTCTTGTACTAATTACACGCCCATGCTTTGCAGAATCGAACATAGCTCTGTCATTTATAGATCTAAGCCACGCCATACCCACTTTTGCGCCCAGTCGTGAAAACTCGACCAAGCCTGATTTAAATAAGCCCGTTGGCGCCAGCACACCCATTGCTGGCTTTTATCATCAAGCCGTGCTCTATCCCGTAGATAAATGGCCAACCAGTGATGGTCATTTTGAGAGTTCCGCTGTGTTAATACAGGAGCACAATGGCACCAGCTTTAATGCGCCTAATCACTTTTTTAATAATGCTAAAAGTAAAGAAAATGGCTCACTAGCCTTTTCAAAGCGCAAAGCGGCTCACGAATTGGCCACAGAGCAATTAACAGGTGATATTGTTTTAGTCGATGTGTCGCAGCGAGTAAAAAAAGAATTGGCCAATAATGGCGGTGTACCCAGCCCTGATATTAAAGTCACAAATTTTTCTGACAATTCACAGGCCACCATTAGGGCAGCAGATATACGTGCAGTTGCCGATCAAATCAAACAAGGTGTTTGGATTGTTGGTCGCGTTGGTTGGGAGCAATTTTATTTTTCAGGCACCGAAGATTGGTCAACATCCCTTTATGTCAATAACTTGAATCACCCTGGCTTTACTGCCGAGGCAATAGCAGAAATCATCGCCATCATGGATGAGAAAAAAATCACTATTTCAGGTATCGCTGCCGATAGCTTTAGCACAGACTCAGGGCAAGGCGCCAAAGGAACAGATGACAAATGGAGCAATGCCTGGCCCGCCCATGTACGCTTATACCAACGTGATATTTTGATCGTTGAAAATTTAACCAACCTGGGTAAATTAGCGCAACAAGAGGGCCAATGTTCACTGATGGTAGGTGCGCTAAATCATATTGGTGGTACCGGAGGCCCGGCACGTGTTATGGCTGTTTGTGCACAAATTCAAGACGCCTACATCAGTCAAAAGTCTAAATCATAAAAATTTACTTGAAAAATTGGGGCAGACTGAACTTCCCCCAGTTTAACGGACACTTTTAATCCGAGGCAATAGCCTCAGAATGGAGTGTCCCAATGATAAGCAAACGTAGACCCTATCAAACCTACACAAAAGAATTTAAGCTAGAAGCACTGCGCCTCATGGCTGAATCAGATAAACCAGCCAGTGAGATCGCTATGCAGCTCGGTATCAGGCGCGTTCAACTTTACAAGTGGAAAGAACAGATGGAAAAGAAAGGTGATGTAGCCACCACTAAGAAAGGCCGACCGAAGAAGGAAGATCAGTCTGAGACGGCTCGACTAAAAGCCGAGGTGAAGCGCCTGAAAGAGGAGAACGAAATCCTAAAAAAGGCCGCAGTATTCTTTGCGAAGGAACTGGAATAAATAGGTGTAAAATAAATAGGTGTCAGAGATCAATTAACTCTAATATTAGAAACAATTAGTCTCTGACACCAATTAATTTTGAGTCGGTGAATATGCCTTATCCCACACAAAAATTAGTATACCAGGAATACCTTAACTCAGTGACTGAAGCGAACGATCGTGTAAAACGATTTGATAAAGAAATATTGTTTCATACTCAACAATGGCGACTGAATTAAAAAGGGTACCGTCCCCTTTAATTCATAATTTTAATTTCAAAAAGGGTACCGTCCCCTTTAATTCCCTTTAATTTCCTTTAATTCCGTCCCCTTTAATTCCCTTTAATTCTGGTCCCGTTTGATCGCGTTATTAGCTACTACATTATTGATAAAATGGTTTAATTTTCTGTCCAGGTAATTTTTCCACTTAAATTTAGAATACGATCTGTATCAAAGCTTCTAACTGTTGCTTGGGTTAGAGTTAGTGTCCTATTGTTAATGTCCAAATTGATGCTAAATAATCCGCAACCGACGTTGTAAGTCACAGGTGTTGTGCAGGAATAAACATGAGTTAAATTGTTGTCAGTAATAGAAACAAAAATATCTTCATTCGTTACCATTAAGTTAAAATGACTTTTAGTAGGATCTGTTGTAGTTATTTGGAATCCGCCGTCTTGTGCAGCTTCTACTACCTGGGTTTGATCAACTATCATAATTTCTTCAGAATTTGTGCCTATTGCCAGGTAATTAGCTTCTAGTACGTTGCCGAAAATAGAAGTATCGTCTCCAGATAGTGTTATTGTGCCAGTTGCAGTGAAGGGGGATTCGTTCCATTTTTCGCTTTCAGAGCATCCACTGTTACAACAGATTAGAGCTATGAATAATAAAAAATAAATAGATGTATATTTCATGATGTAAGCTGGTTCATATTTATTTATCTGCTAACGCCGATGTGAGACCCCTTTGATATTTTAGACAAATACATGTCCATCAAATGGTGCTAGATCAGCAAGCTGCTGTTTGGCTTGTCTAAGCGCGTTTTTTGCGCGAGCTTGACTGGCTTGTATGGTGTTTTTTCATTGTAGTGATAGTAAATTACGTTATTTTTTATAGCTAACTATATTAAGCTTTTTTGTAAACCTATAAAAGAAGGCGCCTAATACTAAAACTGCTATAAAAAAGCCATGACCTTCTTTGCCTGTGTAAATGCTTATAATTTCTTCATTTGTAGGAAAGGGTGCCAGGAAATGAATAAGAAAGATTATAAAGCCATTTACTAATGCGCCAATAGCACATGCAGCAATGTAGGCATAAAAGAAATGTGTAGTTTTGTATATTCCTTTATTTATTATTACACCTAACTCTGATATACACGGACAGCAGTAATTTACCCTTATGTTGCTGGCAGTATAAATCTTTTGTTTTTAATTATTTGTTTGATCATTATCGTATCAGTTGACTGATTATTTTACGATATATAATTGTTAACATCATGACATGATGAATAGCTATAATATTGGCTTTTTATTTTAATAAAATCAATATAAAACAGTCAGTTGCATCATTTGTTGAAGTCTCTTGCCTGATGAGTTCAAGCGGTTGTGTTTTGTGAATTTAAACTAAAATATTGTTATATTTACGTGCTCACCGTAAGCAGTAGAAAATATTGAGCGGAGAAATACGGCACAAAAATGAGTTGGGATACTCGTTTAGAAGATACTAATATAAATAGTTGCTAAGGCTGATTCGTGCTCGTTTATTAAACTGTTATGATTTATTTAATGTTAAGTGACTGTAGATAAACATCGAGCACATCAGATTGCTGTTGCATGATCTGTTGTGCATTCTGTTCAAGCGTGTTGATTCTTTCAGGCTTATCTAATAAATCACTGAAGGTCTGTTTTAACTCGCCTATATCATTCACCTGTATACAGGCATTTGCTGATTTGAGCAGTTGCAGTTCTTCTGTGAAGTTATACATGTGTGGGCCGCAGACTATGGCTTTACCTGCGCTGGCAGGTTCGAGGATGTTTTGCCCGCCATGTTTTATGATTGAGCCGCCAATAAAAACGCAATAGGCACCGGCGATAAAGCCGGTGAGTTCACCGAGTGTATCGGCAAGGTAAATTTGCGTGTCCGGGTTTACTGGTTGTTGTTTGCTGCGCACGGCATAGTTCAGGTTTAAATCATTCAGCTGTTTCTGTATTTGCGCGCTGCGGTTTGGGTGCCGGGGCACAATAACCAGCAATTCGTTATTGTTTATCCGTTGCCATGTTTCTGCCAGTTGCTGCTCTTCATTGTTGTGAGTTGATGCGGCTAGCCAGTAACGGCGTTGATTCAATTCTATGGGTTGCATCTTATTTGCGCCTGCTGCCGATGCGAATTTTAAATTGCCTGCAACTTCCAGTTGTTCACTACGTGCGCCCAGTTGTTGATAGTGTTCTAGCTCTTCTGCTGATTTACACAGAATGCGTTCTACTTTTTCTAGTGACTCTTTATAACGTGATTTAATCCAGTGGTGTGCATTTAAAGTTTTGTGTGACAGACGTGCATTAATAATAGTAATGGGAATACAGCGTTTTGCACACTGGCTATAGAGCAATGGCCAGAGTTCGGTTTCCATTATTAAACATTGCTCTGCTTGCGCCGTATTCAAAAAACGCTTTATGGCACCGGCAGCTTCTATGGGCAGGTAGCAATGTTTTGTGTTCAGTAACCGGTGTCGTTCGACAGTTTGTGCGCCGGTCGTGGTATTGGTGGTAATAAGGAACTGTGTGTCGGGGTGTTGTTCGATGAGTTTTTTGTGCAGGCTGATATAGGTATTCACTTCGCCTACGGATGCACAGTGAATCCAGATCTGGCTTTTGATATTTTTATAGGAAAAGCCAAGACGTTGTCGTAAATAACGCATTGAGCGATCGCGCCAGGCAATTTTTAGAGTGTATAAAAACAGGGCAGGCCAGAGCACAATGGTCAGTAGCCTGTAACTCATTTTTTCTTTCTCTTTTTTGGGTAAATGGCTTCGCCGCCTTCCGGGCGGTTTTTATAGCGCTTGTGTATCCACAGGTATTGCTGAGGGTTTTGCATAATCAGTTTTTCCAGTGTCTGATTAATCATCAGCGCATCTTCTTCAATGTTACCGGTGGGAAAGTTTTCCAGTGCCGGAAGAATGGTGAGCTTGTAACCCTGACCTTTTGGCTTGCGTGAAATATAGTAGGGCACCACGGCAGCATGGGTCATTTCGGCAAAGCGGGCAGGTGCGGTAAGTGCAGATGCATCTACACCAAAGAAAGGAATGTAGATCATATCTTTGCCGCGAAAATCCTGGTCGGGTGCGTACCATGCGGCGTGGCCTTTTTTAAGGCCTTTTATCATCGCCATGGGTTTGTGATGGTCGACAATGGCCCGATACAGTCGGGCACGATGGTGTCGCATAAACAGGTCAAACAGGGGGTTATGCGCACGTTTGTACATTACCTGAAAGGGCACCGAGTGATTAATCACCGGGCCGCCAATTTCCAGGCAGGTAAAGTGCGCAGTAAGAATAATAACGCCGCGGCCTTCGGCCTGAATGTTGCGAATATGTTCCAGCCCTTCGACTTCGCAAATGTTTAACAGGCGTTTGTCATGCCACCAGCTGAGTGCCAGCTCGAAGGCGGCAATGCCGAGGTTGGTAAAACATTGTTTACGCATTTTTTCGATGGTGTCATTGCTGGCATCGGGGAAGGCGATTTTTAAATTGATGTCTGCCACCTGTCGACGCTCGGGCAGGGTGAAGTAAAGCAGTTTGCCGAGCAGTGCGCCGCACCATTCAATCATGCGCAGGGGTAACAGGGCGACCAGTCGCATCATGCCCAGCGCGAGCCAGGTGGGCCAGTATTTGGGTGCAAGGTATTGGCTGAGTTTGGGCGTGTCGCTCAAGTGTTTGTCTTTCAGTGGTTGTTTGATTGGCGCTATTTTAAAAGCTGTGGATTTTTTTGCCATCTATAATGGCGCGCTTTACCTGTGATGGTGTGAAGTAGAGCGTTTAAACCATGAGATAGTCGCTGTTATGAGCGACTATCTCATGGTTAGGTAAATACTAGAAGGTGAAGCTGGCGGGCTTTTCACCATTCACAAGACGCGGCAGGACGGTTTCAAATATCACTTCATCGGCCCAGTCGTTATCGGTCGTGCGGGTTAATACGCGGGCCTGCATTGCCGGTGCTTCGCCGGTAATTACAAACAGGCGGCCATTGCTGTTAAGTGCCTGCAAGAAAGTGTCGGGGGCTTCACTCACTGAGCCGGTGAGCACGATGACATCGTATTTTTTATTCACAGACGTGCCTTGCAGGCCATCCGCACAGATAATGTCAATATTGAAGATACCCTGATCCTGCAAAGTCTGTTTTGCTTTTGCTGCGAGTGATTCATCAATTTCATAGGTTTCTACGTGGCAGGCGAGCGTGGCCAGGCAGGCGGTGAGGTAGCCACTGCCGGTGCCGATTTCCAGTACATTATCTTCAGGCTGAATATTCAGTAGTTGCAGCAGGCGACCCTCTAGTATCGGGTGCATCATGCGCGCATTTTCAGTGAGAGGTATTGCGGTGTCGGCGTAGGCCAGATTGCTGTATTGCACTGGAACAAACCTGTCGCGGGGAATCATTTCCAGGGTATTAAGGACTTTGTCATCTAGCACATCCCACGGACGTACCTGCTGCTCCACCATATTGTGGCGACACTGTTCCAGATGTGACTGCATATTGACCCCTTAATTATATTGGTAATTACCTGTTCATCATTACTGGCAGGGCATGTCGCGATGTTTTGCTAATGCTCCGAATTGATGTTTAGTCATGAAGAAACAGGTTTTTATTCTTTCTATTTTTCACTGATTCTACCCCCACTCATCTGAATTGAATAGTCTGTATATTTACCCCTACATTTGACCCCTATACCTGACTATGGGGCTCGGGTATACTGCTCGCCAATAAGCTAGGGGAGTTAGCAGGCACCATTTGAACGGGCCTGACGACTGAGAAGGCCTGATAAGACGCGACGTTTGCGTACTTGCAGAAAACCCTTAGAACCTGATCCAGATAACACTGGCGGAGGGAAGCTTTGGTTCCAGCATGCTCGCTAGCACCCTCTTCTCTGTGCCCTGTGGCTCCCTCTTGTGGCCACATTCATCCAGGAGATTCAATATGAGTGCGATTCCAGACGATTTTATACAGAAGACTGCGAAGCTGTCTGAAGAGGTGACTCGCCCATTCAGAAATTCACGTAAGGTGTATGTGCAGGGTTCTCGCCCCGATATTAAAGTGGGTATGCGTGAAATTCAGCAGGACGATACGCCCGATAGCATGGGCTTTGAGGTGAATCCACCGATTACCGTATACGATACGTCTGGCCCGTTTTCCGATCCAGATATCGATATCGATCTGATGAAAGGAATGCCCGATGTACGTTCAGCGTGGATTGAAGAGCGTAACGACACCGAAGTGCTGGATGGCCCTACCTCGGAATTTGGTACGCAGCGACAGGGTGACCCCGAACTGGCGCACTTACGCTTTGAACATATCCGTAATCCACGCCGCGCCTTGCCCGGTAAAAACGTTAGCCAGATGTACTATGCACGTCAGGGTATTATTACGCCGGAAATGGAATATGTCGCCATTCGTGAAAACCAGCGTTTAGATGAGCTGCGTAAAGACCCGGCTTACAAAAAACTACTGAAGCAGCACCCTGGTGAGAGCTATGGTGCAAATATCCCTGAACAGGTAACACCTGAATTTGTGCGTGATGAAATTGCCCGCGGCCGTGCGATTATTCCCGCAAACATTAATCACCCTGAATTAGAGCCGATGATTATTGGGCGTAATTTCCGCGTGAAAATTAATACCAACATTGGTAACTCGGCGGTCACCTCTTCTATTGAAGAAGAAGTGGAAAAAATGGCCTGGTCAGCGCGTTGGGGCGGTGACACGCTAATGGATCTGTCCACCGGTAAAAATATTCACGAAACCCGTGAATGGATTTTACGTAATGCGCCCATGCCAATTGGTACAGTGCCAATTTACCAGGCGCTGGAAAAAGTAAATGGCAAGGCCGAAGACCTGACCTGGGAAATATTCAAAGATACCTTAATTGAGCAGGCCGAGCAGGGCGTTGACTACTTTACCATCCATGCCGGTGTGCGCTTGCAGTATGTGCCTTTAACCGCTGATCGCGTTACAGGCATAGTGTCACGTGGTGGCTCAATAATGGCCAAGTGGTGTCTGGCGCATCATCAGGAAAGCTTCCTGTATACGCATTTTGAAGATATCTGTGAAATCATGAAAGCCTACGATGTGAGTTTTTCGCTGGGTGATGGTTTACGTCCTGGCTCATTGGCGGATGCCAACGATGCGGCGCAGTTCGGCGAGCTGGAAACCCTGGGTGAGCTGACGAAAATTGCCTGGGAACATGATGTGCAGGTGATGATTGAAGGCCCCGGCCATGTACCCATGCAGATGATCAAGGAAAACATGGATAAGGAACTGGAAGATTGCTATGAAGCACCTTTTTATACCTTAGGCCCACTCACTACGGACATTGCGCCAGGCTATGATCATATTACCTCGGGCATTGGTGCGGCGAATATTGGTTGGTACGGCTGTGCCATGCTCTGTTATGTAACGCCAAAAGAGCATCTTGGCCTGCCTAACAAGGCAGATGTGCGCGAAGGTATTATTACCTATAAAATCGCAGCGCATGCGGCAGATCTGGCGAAGGGGCATCCCGGTGCACAGATTCGTGACAATGCGATGTCCAAGGCGCGTTTTGAGTTCCGCTGGGAAGATCAGTTTAATCTGGGGCTTGATCCAGAAAGAGCACGCGAGTTCCACGATGAAACCTTGCCAAAAGATTCGGCCAAGGTGGCGCATTTCTGCTCTATGTGTGGCCCCCATTTCTGCTCAATGAAAATCACGCAGGATGTTCGTGAATATGCGAAACAGCAGGGTATCAGTGAAGATGAAGCAGTGCAGAAAGGCATGGAAGAAAAATCCATCGAATTTATCGATATGGGTGCCCAGATCTATAACAAGACCTAGCCGATTTCTAGCCCGTTAAAAAGCCGAGCCCTGTGCTCGGCTTTTTTTGTGAATAGATGTTGCTCATGAAAGTGAATATATATCAACAAATGGGCCGCTTTTATACAATTTTTCTCAAAGCCTGCTAAATTAATAGTTCAGGGATAAAAATACTACAACCCGATATATGTCAGACATTGAGTTCATCAAATTACTTGCCACGCAGATAGAGACGTATTTACCCGACGTTGATGTTTCGTGTGCGCCATGGGCCGATTTTCTTAAAGCGGTCGATGAGTCCTATCAGAATTTCGATTTTAACCAGCGAACCCTGCAGCAGTCACTTAAGCTCAGCTCAGATGAGCTGATGCAGGCCAGTGAAGAAATGGCGGCCATCTTTCAGGCGATTCCCGATCAGGTATTCAACCTGAATGAAGATGGCCGCATTGTTAATTACAAGCTGGGGCAGAGCAGTTACCACTATCTAAAAAATGGCAACCCGATTGATCAGTTATTACGTGACGTTACAAATGTTGAAGTCGCAGAAAAGTTTGATCTATCCATAAAGCAGGTATTGAATCAGCGTTCTACCAAACACTTTGAATTTGTGATTGTGCATGAACGCAAAATTTATTATTACGAAGTGCGCATGATGCCACTGAAAGGCAGTGAAGTGGTGGCGCTGGTGCGAGATATAACCGAGCGCAAGCTGGCAGAAGAACAGATCGCCTTTCTTGCCTATCACGATAGCCTTACCGCCTTGCCCAATAATCGGCTGTTTAAAGATCGACTTGAGCATTCTATTGCGCAGGCAGCCAGAAATGATAAGCATATTGCTGTTATGTTTCTGGATCTTGATCGGTTCAAAATTATTAATGACACCATGGGCCACTCGGCGGGAGATGAGCTGTTAAAAATTACCTCGCAGCGCTTAATAGAAGCCGTGCGTAAAGCAGATTCTGTCGCCATCAATACGGCAGATATGAATTCAGTTGCGCGTCTGGGTGGAGATGAATTTACTATTCTGCTGGAAGATATCGAAAACATTCAAACCGTGGCGCATATAGCTGAACGAATTATTGAAAGCGTGAGTTTGCCGATGATGCTGGATCGTCAGGAAGTGCATATTTCCACCAGTATTGGTATTGCCGTGTTTCCATCGGATGGCAATGACGTTGAAGAAATTCTGCAGCATGCAGATGCCGCGATGTATTACGCGAAAGCTCAGGGGCGAAATAACTTCCAGTTTTATACCGAGTCGATGAACAAATCATCGGTGGAACTACTGGCGCTGGAAAATAATTTACACCGCGCGATTGAACAGAATGAGTTATGTTTATATTACCAGCCACAGGTTAATGTACTGACTGGACAACTGGTGGGCATGGAAGCGTTGATTCGCTGGTGTCATCCTGAAAAAGGGTTTATCTCACCCGGCGTGTTTATTCCTGTCGCCGAAGAAACCGGGATGATTTCACGCATCGGTAAATGGGTTATCGAAGAAGCCTGTGAACAGGGTGTGCGCTGGCAAAAAGCCGGTTATGAATTACATAAAATTTCTGTCAACCTGTCGGCACGTCAGTTAAAAGATGATGCACTGCCCAGGCTAATAAAAGAAACGCTCGAAAGCACCGGCATGCCTGCTGATAAGCTGGGTATAGAGTTAACGGAAAGTGCGATTATCCTTGACCCGGAAATTGCACTATCGCGATTACAGGCGATTAAGGAGCTGGGTATTACTCTATCTCTCGATGACTTTGGTACGGGCTATTCATCATTAAGTTATCTGAAACGTTTTCCAATTGATACGCTGAAAATTGATCAGGCTTTCGTACGTGATGTAAAAATCGATCATGAAGATGCCGCACTGGTAAAAGCGATTATTGCGATGGCACATGGCCTGGGTATGGATGTAATCGCCGAAGGTGTAGAAGTGCAGGAGCAACTGGATTTTCTGGGCGCTAACAAGTGCGACAGTATTCAGGGATTCTTGTTTAGTCGGCCTTTGCCGCCCGAAGAAATGGAGCGCATGTTGCGTAAGTTTTAGTTTTTTTTTCTGTTTACTGAAGTTTATTTTTTCGACTGCTGATATTGTTCTTGTTATTGTCGGTAAATTATTCTGAACGTTTCTATTTCGCCTTTCTGGCGACTCACTTTTTTATGAAAGCCATCCCTGGCTTTCACCCTTCGGGCCAGCCTAGCTGTTCTAAAACGCTCCAGGCGTTTTAGTGCTACAGCGAAAAAAGTAAGCAAAAACGCCGCGGCCTCAGTGCCTGCTCCTGATTAAACAGCGAATCAGGATGCCTGAAAACTGTAATGGGCCTTTTCACTCATGCCTGAATCGTTGAGTTTGCTTCTACTTTTCCGGGTCGTGTCGATGCGCCGTCCGGGCTTATCGCCACTCGATTTTACATCCCTGTAAAATCGCCCCTACTGATATACAGTTTTCAGTCAGGCACAGGGCGAGGTGACACTATGGAAGTTTAAATCGATTTTCTTATCATCCCTGAATACGTTATCGGGTAAATTTGTATGGAACAAATTTACCCGATAAAAACATTCGGAAACAACGCAAAACAAACTAAAAACTAAGTCAGCACCATCACCGGTTTCTTACCGTCAGCAATTCGTGTAGTGGCAATCGCCGCATACTCAATTTTCAAACGACTATACACATCATCCAGCGACATTCTTAAAATTAAACTGGTGATTGCGCGAATCACTCCAGCGTGTGCAACGATCAGTACATGCTGGCCTTTATACTGCTCGGCAATGGCAGAATAAACATCATCTACGCGTTTGGCAAAATCATCCAGTGGTTCTGCTCCGGGCGGTCGGTTATGAACCGGGTCCTGTAAGAAACGTTCCAGTGCATCGCCTTCGTTTTCTTCTATGTCTTCTGGTGTGCGGCCTTCCCAGCTGCCAAAACCAATTTCCTTAAGGTTGTCGTTTACGCTGTATTTAATGCCCAGTGAATCTGCCAGGGCAGCGGAAAAATCCACACAGCGCAGTAGCGGTGAACTAATAATGTGGTCCCACTCTTTGTCTTCAACTGCATTCCACATCTGTTGCCAGCCGGTCTGGCTGAGTGGATCATCCACGCCACTGCCACGGTAGCGGCGCCCACCTTCGGGTTCGCCATGACGAATAATATCTATCTGTGTGCTCATTACATAAAACCTATTAGTGTCAGCATGGCTACAGCGGCGAGCCAGACTACCAGTGTGCGTAAAACCAGTGCACGGGCCGAGCGAACGCAGGCTGTTTCATCTGTGCTGCTGCAGTCTTTTATGGCGCCCTGGCCAGCGGTGATCAGGGTGTGGTAGTTACAGTCGCTCAGATCATTCTGACGAACCTTGTTGGAGAATTCATGTTTTGCGCCTTCGTAATCACCGGTCAGAGCATAGCCAATGGCGACCAGATGTGCCGGTGCCCAGGCAAGAATGGCCTGTAACTGTTTCGCGGCTTCGCGCAGATATTCATATTCGGTGGTACGCATGGTGTGAGTAGTGAGGCGATAAAGCACGGCACCCAGTGGGCCGAGAATGACAAACCAGAAGATTACGGCAAATACGCGATCGTTCGATTCATGTAATACAGCGCGCATCACTTCCACGGTTTGCTGGTCAGGATCTGAGGGCGCTGGCTTTTGCATGATCACAGTGGCTTCAGCCATTGCAGCGTCTTCATCGCCATTTTCACGGGCTAACAGGTAACGATTAATCTGTCGGTTGATATCTTTGGGCCCAAGACAGTAGGCGAAAATGATCAGCCCGAACAACAGTTCGAACAATCCATACAGGCTGCCTTCAAACCAGGCCTGCAAGATGATTACGATAAACAGTAGAGGAAACAGCAGTACGACAATGGATAAGCGTGGTTTCTCGTTAAGTGAGGGCAGCGTTTTCATGAGCCATTCACTGTAACGCTCATACCAGCCAAAGCTTCGCAGGTTTTCCAGTGTGTCGCTGGCGCGTTCGAAAATGATGCCGAAAAGAATGCAGATAAGTATCATGATTATGCTTGCTGTTGTTTAAGTTGCTGGTTGAGTGTGTCCCATACAAATGCCGGGCCGGGGTCCGTTTTGCGTCCCGGTGCAATATCGCTGTGGCCGGTTATAGCATCTTTAGCTATGCCTGGGTAGCTTCGCCTGAGCTCGGTCACTAATCTGGCCAGTGTTTTATATTGCACTGCTTCATAGGCAAGATCATCGGTGCCTTCCAGCTCTATACCGATACTGAAATCGTTGCAAGCTTGCTTGCCACAGTATTCCGAGGCACCCGCATGCCATGCTCGCAGGTGAAAAGGCACATACTGAATGATTGCTCCATCACGGCGAATGAGTACGTGTGAGGACACTTTCAGCTGATGAATTTCGGCAAAATAAGGATGCTCGTCCTTGTTCAACTGATTGGTAAATAGCTGATTAATATAGGGGCCGCCAAATTCTCCCGGTGGCAGGCTGATATTGTGTACCACGATCAGGCTAATCTCGACATCGTTCTTGCCATCACCTCTGGGGCGAGTATCGAAGTTGGGCGAGGGAATGAATGTTGCCTCGTCGAGTAAGCCTGATTTTGCGTTTATTTTCATTGGCTTAAGTGTACCAGCGAGAAGCAGGCAAGGCCATAGAATGAAAATACTGCAGATGAGGTATATCGAAATTCCGGTGGAGCCGATACACTACCCGTTCATATTTCATCTCGATTGTTTCCTGCGTTTATGTCCAGTTTTTCACCCGGTTCCAGCTTCGATTCAAATGCCTCTCCTCTGCAGGGTTTAAACCCGCAGCAGAAAGCGGCGGTAGAGTATATTTCCGGCCCGATGCTGGTACTGGCCGGTGCGGGCAGTGGGAAAACCCGGGTGATTACGCAGAAAATTGCCTACCTGATTCGCGATTGCCAGATCAAGCCGATTCACATTGCCGCGGTGACCTTTACCAATAAGGCGGCGCGAGAAATGAAGGCGCGTGTCACCGGGTTACTGGGCAAGGGCGAAACCCGTGGCCTGATTGTCTCGACCTTCCATAATCTGGGGCTACGGATTCTGGGTAAAGAGCATAAACACCTCGGCTATAAAACCGGATTCAGTGTATTTGATTCCACCGATACCATGGTGCTGATTAAAGGCCTGTACGCCAAAGAGTCGCTGAGTAATGTCGATGATGCGGAAGATGCGCGCTGGCAGATTTCCCGCTGGAAAAATGATTTTATTTCACCCGCCCAGGCGATCTCGCTGGCAGAAAACGATACGCAGTTAAAACACGCCATGTTGTATGAGCGTTATCAACGCCAGTTAAAAGCCTATAACGCTTTTGATTTTGATGATCTGATTTTACAGCCGGTGGTGTTGTTTCAGGAGCACCCCGAGGTGCTGGAAAAATGGCGCAAGCGCATTCATTATTTACTGGTGGATGAATATCAGGATACCAATGCCAGCCAGTATCAGCTGGTGAAACTGCTACTGGGTGATCATGCGCGATTAACTGCGGTAGGTGACGATGATCAGTCGGTGTACGCCTGGCGTGGTGCACGGCCTGAAAATCTGGCCTTATTGAATGAAGATTACCCCGGTTTAAAACTCATTAAGCTGGAACAGAATTATCGCTCCACGTCGCGCATTCTTAAATGTGCCAATCACTTAATTAAAAATAATCCGCATACGTTTGAGAAACAGCTGTGGTCTGATCTGGGTCTGGGTAGCAATATTCGTATTGTGGAATGCACCAGTGCCGAAGGTGAGGCCGAACGGGTGACGGTTGAACTCAATACGCATAAATTTCAGAAGCGAACAAAGTTTGGTGAGTACGCCATTTTATATCGCGGCAATCACCAGTCACGTATTTTCGAAAAATATTTACGTGAAATGCAGGTGCCTTATGTGGTGAGTGGCGGCACGTCATTTTTCGAACGTGCCGAAGTAAAAGATATTATGGGTTATATGCGCCTGCTGGCTAACCCGGATGACGATACTGCGTTCCTGCGTATTGTGAATACACCGCGTCGTGAGATTGGTGCGGGCACTCTGGAAAAACTCGGTGAGTATGCGAATGCGCGAGATGTCAGTTTATTTGAAGCCAGTTTTGAAATGGGGCTGGCGCAAATATTAAATGAGCGTTCACTGAATAAACTGCAGAACTTTACCCACTGGATTAATCTGCAAAGTGATAATGCAGAACGGGGTAATCCGGTTGAAGTAGTGCAGGATATGGTGAAGGATATCGGTTACCAGAACTGGTTAGAAGATCAGTGCAGTGATTTAAAAGTCGCTGAAAAGCGCATGGAAAATGTGTACGAACTGACCGACTGGCTGGCGCGTCTGTACAAAGATGAAAAAGGCAAAACCCTGGGCGAACTGGTCGCTCACATGAGCCTGATGGATATTCTGGAACGTAACAAGGAAGAATCTAATACCGATGCGGTAAGTTTAATGACCCTGCATGCAGCGAAAGGGCTGGAGTTTCCTTACGTGTTTATGGTGGGAGTGGAAGAAGAGACCCTGCCGCATCGCACCAGTATTATGGAAGATAATCTGGAAGAAGAGCGACGCCTGACCTATGTGGGTATTACCCGAGCGCAAAAAGAACTGGTGATTACCTATGCCAAACGCCGCCGACGTTATGGGGAAGATATTGAATGCGAACCCAGTCGTTTTTTAACCGAGCTGCCTGAAGATGAAATTGAATGGGAAGGCGGCGGCCGTAAGCTGGATGAAGCGACATCCAAACAGCGTGGCCGCGATCATCTGGCGGCATTGAAAGATATGCTTGCGTAAAGCGTGTTGATCTCAGATTTAGATAACTGGGAATACAAGATGTTAAATGCTTTAGAAACAGGTGGCGGTGTTTTGAGGATAAAGTGTTTCATCAACGCCTAAATATATCGAGTTAAATGAACGCATATGGTTAACATATTCAACACGGTATGAAGAAGCAGTGGAGTCTTAATTTAGTCCAGAGACGATTACATGAACAGAAAATAAAATTCGTTTGTTTTAAAGCTAACGTTGATAGAAAAACTCACATTGGTGATTGGTCATCTTATACGGTGATCGGCAAAGAACACAAAGGGCTTGTCTGTGTTAGCAAGCTATACCTAATTTCACAGTGTCATCAAAACATGCTAATGCTATAACCGAAGTCATTTAGTTACAATATAGTGTTGGATAATGCGATAGATTAAGTATCAAAAGGGGTAGAGTAGAGATATTATAATTTAGTGTCACTGGATCCTGGGCCTGTTAGATCGATTTTTTTATATTTGATCAATGCTAAGAAAAATAATAAAAGCTGATGAATGATAGCGGGTATCCGAGATGAGCTATGCTACAACGTAGTTATAATGAAGAGCTACCTGTAATTTTTATTGCTACATAACTGTTTTCTACTTTGCGTATCAGAATTAAGCACTAGCCAGAGTGAAATTAAATTGTGTGCCATGTTTTGACTTGCTTACTACCCAGATTTTTTGGTGATGTAGTTCAATTATCTTTTTAACTATGCACAGTCCCAGGCCTGCATGGCCATCTTTACGCTCTGGTGAATGCGCCTGATGAAAACGCTCGAATATCAATTCTTGTTGGTCTTCAGGGATGCCGCATCCATTGTCTATTACCTCGACTGTTAATATGTTACCTTCTGGTGCAGCGATATTGATTTTAATGTTGCTATTATGATGGCTATAGTAAATGGCATTATTGACGAGATTATCTAGTACACGTTCGATTAATCCAATGTCAGCATAAACAATTGGGTTCTCTATCTTGCTGTTAATATATAATTTAACTTGTTTCTTTTCGGCCTTGATATTAAGCTTTGCTATTACATCATACGCAAGATCTAGTAGCGGAAAATTCTCCATGTGTGGCTTTTGTTCGCATGCATCGAGTCTGGCCAGTTCAAATAATTCATCTATTAATTTCTGTAATCCTTTCGCCTGTTTTCCAGTGATGGTTAAGTAGTTGTTAATTTCGATATCGCTTAGATGATTGTATTTTAATTTAAAGGTTTCCAGGTAGCCTTGAAGTGAGGCGAGGGGAGTTCGTAAGTCGTGTGAAATATTAGCAACCATTTCTCGCCGTAATTTATCCTGTTGCTTTAGAGCGGAAAGTTGTTGTTGTATGTGAGATGCCATACGAGAAATATGTCTTTCCAGGTCATTAATTTCATCACCTGGTATCAGGTTGCTTTCAAAATGATTCGCATGGCTTATTGTAAAATCATCTTCGATAAAATTAGCAAGCTTGGATTGCAGAGTTACGATGCGTTGATTGATTCGGTAAAAAAGATACAGGCCAATTAATAAACCAAATATTAAACTGCCTGTCATCACGATACCGCCAAGATAAACAACGGTATTTTGTGATTGTATATTTAGTGTGTTGGTTAATTGCTCGCCCTGTAATACAACATATAAATAACCCTGTACGTTTTCGTTACTGGGTATTGGGGTAACTGAAAATGCTTTTTTTATATCATGTGAGCGTGGGTCGTCGCCATAAAGGAAGCGATCCGTTTTTGATTTTATGCTTTTTAATATCGGTTCCAGGTCAACTGCATTACGTTTTACCTTATTAGGTTCTGCGGAGTAAGCCAGTATTTTTCCTTCTAAATCAAGATAATATATTTCTATGCTGGGATTAATAGTCATGTATTGCATGAACGTTTCTTTCATGGCTTTCTCATCTATTTTTCCGTGACGAACAATTTTCTTATCATTTACCAGGTTTTTTGCAAGATCGTGATTGATGAGTTGCTGGCTTTGCTGATTAATCTGCTGAATCATATAGCTGGCAAAAATGGTATATGATAAACCTACAACCAAAAGCATGATGGCGAGCCCTGTTGCAAGTTTGAAATATAGAGTGTTATAGAAACGATTTATCATAAATTGGTAAGTTGCTCTGGAGCAGAGGCAATAAACTGGTAGCCCACACCCCAGACGGTTTTAATGAATTCTGGTGTATGTGGTTCGGTTTCTAATTTACTTCTTAGTCTATTGATATGAGAGTTAACCGTGTGCTCATAGCCTTCATGACCATAGCCCCACACTTTATCAAGCAGTTGCATTCGATTAAATACCTGGCCGGGATTGCGAGCAAAATATAAAAGCAAATCAAATTCTTTAGCTGTTAGCTCAAGTGCTTGCTGGTTCTTTATAACTTCTCGCGTCTGGCTATTAATACTTAACCCATTGAATAGAATTAGTTCGTTTTTAGTTTTGACTTCTTGCATTGCATCGTGTCGACGAATAAGGGCTTTTACCCGTGCGACCATTTCCATCAGGCTGAATGGTTTTGTGAGGTAATCGTCTGCACCAGATTCCAGACCAAGCACACGGTCAATTTCTGAGGATCGTGAGGTAATCATTAAAATAGGTGTGTAGGTATTGCTTTGATTACGAATGCGTTTGCATATTTCCATGCCATCCATGCCGGGTAGCATAATGTCGAGAATGACCAGATCATACTGATGCTCCTGAATTTGTTTCCAGCCTTCGATACCTTCAAAATATGCATCAACCTTCAGGCCTATATCATTCAGATGTAGTTTTATGAGCGCCGAAATATCTTTATTATCTTCGATTAAAATAATGTTTTTATTATTCATTGTCATTAGTGCTGTATCACAGGTGTTTAACTTCTAATTGTTAAAAATAATAGTTAATAAACATGCTGTAATGCAGTGGCTCCAAGGTTGATAATGCAGTCACAGTTATGTGTATAACTGGATCATCGAATTTTTCAGTGTAATTTATGTAGTGTTAGGAAAGTTATCACGGCTTTAATAATGCCAGCAGGAAGTGTCAACCTGGGTCGAGTCATCAGGTGCTCTATTAAACCTTTCCTCGTACCTGCGCCCGGGTATAGTGCCTGCTAATACATTGTTTATTTAGTCTATACATCATATGCATAGCTAAAACAGTGTTATGACCTGATTTCGGTTCAGATAGTTCAACTAAATTTTGGTCGCTATACGATCTCTGGTATTTCTCAGTAGCTAACAACAGAATTTAAATAATTTAATTTTAATAAAGGCTACTGGTTAAGAGCCACTACCATCTGATCATTGATCCACTGTTGTAAATACCCGACGGCCTTGAGTGGTGTTTCCTGTTTGCCAAAATGTTCCAGCATTACTTCACACATTTCCGCAAAACTAGCTGCTGATATCGCAATGGTCAGTGCTGTGAGTTCAGCGCCTTCCAGAGCTCGATAGTGGCTTACCAGATTCTGTCGCCATATTAACCAGCTTGTATTACAGCGCGTTTTTTCAGGTGGTGTTTCTCCGTTTGCTAATGCTTGCCATATCTGGAAGCTATTATGCTGTTGTGCTAGTAACTGCACGGAATCGTGAAATTGTAGTGTTAAGCTGGCCCATTCCTCAGGATCTAGTCGTGTCAGCTGTTCAAGTGAAACGCCCGGGCCATTGGCGGCATCAAAACTGTTTGCAAAGGCCTGTTCGATACGGGTAATTTCGGCGACTTCTGTTAATGATTTGAAAGGTTCCAGCTGTTCTACCAACTCGACCATATGTTGCCCGAAGTCACGTAGACCAGGCTGCTGAGATGGGTAGCTATCAATGTAATTTAGCATCAGGCTTTCAAATAATTCATCTCCAAGGTAGCTATGCAGGCGTTCATAGTCGGTACTCAGCGCTTCTTTCAAGCGCATGGTGTAGGCGTTTCCATAAAATGTCATGCGCTGTTTGGCAGAGCATTGTGGGCTGGATTCTATCTGTTTGATAATACCTGCGGCTGAATCATCCAGCAGGTAATCCATAAATTCGTGCTGTAGTTTACGCAGAGTGTTCATAGCTTAATTCTGTATAGTAAGTATCTGAGCTAGTGTTTAATTGCAGGGTGCTAGCAGGCAATGTTTTGCGGGCTATATCTTCAGCAATAGCGAGTTCTTTACGCAGTTGTGGGAATTCTGGAATATCGTCATCCCGTTCAATCATTGTGCTCACTGCGCCAAAACGTTTTAAGGCCGTTTCATAAAGTGACCAAACAGGGTCACAAACATTATGATCATGGGTGTCGATAATCATTTCACCATGGTAACTATGACCGGCGAGGTGAAATTGCATGACCCGATTAATATCAATACCGTTTAGATAATCAACCGGGTTAAATTGATGATTATGTGCGCTGACAAAAATATTGTTAATGTCTAACAGAATATGACAATCCGCACGGCGGGCGATTTCATTAAAAAAACCCCATTCCGTCATGTCGGAATTTTTATAGGTTACGTAACTGGAAAGGTTTTCCAGCAAAATACGTTGACCCAGGTAATCTTGTACTTTGTGAATACGATTAACCAGGTGTGTGATTGTGTCTTCATTGTACGGCAGGGGTAAAAGGTCGTGGCTGTTGGTGTCCTTTACGCTTGTCCAGCATAGATGATCTGAAATCCATTCTGGCTGTACACGATGAATGAGCTGTTTAAGATCTTTAAGGTAGCTTGTATTCAGCGGATCGGTGCTGCCGATAGAGAGTGAGACGCCATGCATAACCATGGGATAGTCGTTACGAATCTTATCGAGGTAATCCAGCGGTTTGCCACCCGGCACCATATAGTTTTCGCTGAGTATCTCAAACCAGTCTACGTCTGGTTTGTGCTCTAGTATATACGGGTAATGTTCAGTTCTAAGACCAAGACCAAAACCCAGAAAAGGACGTGTCACGCTGTTGTACTCCCGTGATGTTACATGGAGATGCGAACGAGGCAAAAAGCTGGAGCTGTTCTGCCTCGCTGCATTTATATTGGGTGAAGTCTTTATTTGCCGACTTTACCACCCAGGTGATCACAGGCCTTTGCAGACACCGATACAAAACCTTGCCCCTTACAGGACGCATGTCCTTTACAGGCATTTTGGGCTGTTTTGCAATCATTGTGACCTTTGCACTTGTTCACACCATAGCAGTGCACATTGGCTTCAGATGAACCAGCTGCAAATGTTGGTGATGTAGCACTCAGCATGCCTGCAGCCGCTACTGCCATGGCAACGCCCATTGCTTTCTTTGAATTAATCATATGTGAATCTCCTAAATTATATTTTGTGTTGTGTTATGAACCGATTTTTCCGCCAACATGGTCACAAGAACTTGCAGACATGCTGATAAAACCCTGTCCTTTGCAAGAGGCGTGACCCTTACAGGCATTACTGGCTGTTTTACAATCGTTATGACCTTTGCATTTATTAACGCCATAGCAATGTACGTTTTCAGAGGCACTGGCAGATGTTCTGGTTGATAAGCCATCAGCGCAACCAACCATTGTTGCAGCAGCTAATGCAAGTGCAGCACCCGTGGTTTTCGTTTTTAAACTCATTTTTAAGTCTCCGTAATTTAATTGATTAACGTACTAGATGACCAAGTCTATTACGCTTTGTTCGCGAAAAAACATGACGAAAACGCAATGTTATTAAAACGTGATAAATCTGTTATAGAAATGTGATATTTGAAGTCGAATTTGCCTGTTGACGACATTGGAGAGGAGTGGTGACAGTGAAATATACATTAAGATATTAGATGTCCACTTCTAAATAAGATGTTAGACGAGATCAAAAAAATCGGAGAATCGTTTTATAGATTAAGAATCTATGATCAGGTCAGAAGGTAAGGTACTGGTTGAAATGTTAAATTTATTCGTTACAGAGGTATTATTTCGTCAAATTATTTAAGCGAGATTGTGAAGAGCCAGAAAGATAATTAATGGGAGTAAAATATATAAGGGACTATAAATGCAAATTCCTCCTCGTTGTATGTTTTCTCATGGAAAGCCATGTTTTATTTCAGGTCAGGCAGTAGGTGCAGTGATTTGTATTTGTATTTCGCTGATAGAAGCCTACACAATCTGTGTTTGATTTTAAATCTCAATGAGACGTTATTAATTCGTGATAATTTTGTGATAGCTGTGTGAGAATCATCATTAATACTACGCTGGTGTTTGTTTTAACTTAATATTTAATTGAGGACATCAATATGAAAAAAAGTATGATTGGTTTGTTGGTGATGACCAGCTTGAGCTCATTTCTGGTCATGGCAGATCGTGTGAAGGTAGACATTACAAACCTTAGTAATGCTCTATATTACACACCATTGTTAATATCGGCACATAATAAAAAGACACATTTGTTTCAGGTGGGTAAAGCTGCATCCACTAGCCTTCAGGCAATGGCAGAAGGTGGGGATATTTCAGGTCTGATTTCAGATTTAACAGCAGTGAATGCATCTAATGTGGCTAACCCAGCAAATGGGTTACTGGCGCCTGGTGCTTCTGTTTCTACTAAAGTAGAAATAAATAAAAAGAATCGTTATTTATCTATTGCTGCTATGTTGTTACCAACAAATGATGGATTTGTAGGTCTCGATGCCTTACGCATTCCTAAGAAAAAAGGGCGTTATACATATTATATAAATGCATATGATGCAGGTACAGAAGCTAATGATGAAATAATTACAGGCGGTGGTGCACCTGGAGCCCAAGGCATACCAGCTGACCCGGGTGGTAACTCGGGAACAGGCGCCAGTGGTGTGACAGGTGTAGATCATAATACCTATGTACATATCCATAGAGGGATTGTAGGTGGTGTAAACAGTGATTTAAATGAGGCAGTTCATAACTGGAAAAATCCCATTGCTAAAGTTACTTTAACAATACGTGACTATGATGATTAGCATTAATATTGCTCAGTAATAACATAAAGGCTAAGGAGGTCTAGCTCTTTAGCCTTTTATGTGTGACACTTCCAGCCAGGAATCTATCATTTTCATAATTAAGAAAGTCCATTCTGTTGCTATTAGTCTATTTATGACGCACTTTGTGCGCACGAATTCCTGTCGCAACACAATCGCATCATAAATTTCAGTATAATGAAAAGTTAAATACGTCTTCCAGATTTATCACGAAAGATTAAAAGCTTCACATCGATTCGCACGTGGTGGACAGGCACTTCTTTTGCATAGTGCTTCAATGTGCTTGTGAGCATTTAGGCGTGCCAGAAGCAGACAGTCTATTGATGCCGTGGCGCTTTAAAACGCTGGTTTACGCCTAATATGTGTTCTGTTCGTTCGTTCAATCACTGGACTACTCACAATCAGTTTAAAAGCTGTAGATTAAGTGTCAGATAAAGTCGAAAATTTCATATCTAAATATATCGAGTTAAATGGACTGATTACTCCTTTAATCGCTAATAGCGGCGGTTATCGGAGCTGTGCATATTGCTACACACACTCCGATAATTTTGCCTTAGTTAATATAAATACCGCTTAGTTAGAAACTATCTTTGCCTGAGCGACGTTCTTTCATGTCATTCAGTTTGTCGAGTTGCTCCGCCGTTAGCTCTTTACGAATGCGTTGCATGGTCTCGATTCTTTGAACCGTCATATCGGCCATAATCCTTGCTTTGGCATCGGCCAGTTCACGCACCTTTGTAGCATCATAGGTTTCTGCTCGAGCCTGGTCACGTAAGGCTTTTCGAATATCCTTCATGTCATCGCGTTTGCTTTCCATCTGATCTCGAGTTTCGTTTTTGATTTCACGTACAGCCTGTCGCTGTTCTTTGCTTAGATCCAGTTTTTTCATCACATGCATCATTCGATCTCCCTTGTGATCTGAGCGGTTATGTCCATCGTGACCGCCACAGGCATGGGCTGCGCCCGTTATACCAATGGTGCCTGCCAGCAGGCTTGCAATAATCAAGTTACGTTTTTTCATGAGCTTTCTCCAGTTTGATTTAGTGAAGCAACAATCACTGCTGCCTTGATTGAGAGTATGCAAAAAATGCCTGCAAAATTGGGTCTGTATTGGGTAAAGCTATGTAAATATTTGTAAAGACATCTGAAGTGCTGATCAATCTGTGCCAGAATTCAAATATAGGATAAATCTGCCAAAGGCTTATGACACACATATTAATTATCGATGATGATACTGAACTATCTAGCATGCTAGGTGAATACCTGTCTGTAGAAGGCTTTAATATTGAGCATGCTTATGATGGCCAGCAGGGCGTTGAGAAAATAACGTCTACTCACTTTGATGCCATCATACTTGACGTAATGATGCCCAAACTTGATGGCTTTGAAGTGCTCAGGCGGATTCGAAGTGAGTCCAGTGTGCCCGTGTTAATGCTTACAGCAAAGGGCGACGATGTCGATCGCATCGTCGGGCTTGAAATGGGTGCGGATGATTATTTGCCCAAACCGTTTAACCCGCGTGAATTACTGGCACGATTACGCGCAGTGTTACGTCGAGCACAGGGCAGCGAGTTGAAATCGCAGAAAGAACATATACAACGGATTGGGCCGCTGGAAATCAATCCTTCATCGCGCAGTGCCATCGCCAACGGTCAAACTCTTGATTTAACCAGTACCGAATTCAATCTATTGCAGACCCTGGTGCAGCAGGTCGGCCAGGTGGTGAGTAAAGAAAAACTGTCTGAGCATGGCCTGGGTCGTACACTGGAAAAGTATGATCGAAGCATCGATATGCACATGAGTAACTTACGAAAGAAAATGGCCCAGCATGATCTGGATTCGATGATCATTACTGTACGTGGGCATGGCTATCAACTATCGGATGTGACATAACATGGGGCGGTTATTCTGGAAAATTTTTCTTGGCTTATGGTTAACCCTGATCGTTACAGGTACGGTTGTTGGTGGGCTAATCTGGAAGCATGACAAAGCGCGTATCGAACAGCTGGAAGTGTTGGCAAACAGTCCTCGTGCTGATTACAGTATTAATGAAATGGCCAGGGTGCTACAACTCGACGGGCGTATGGGTTTAGAGCGAGTGGTTGCAGAACGTAGCAAACGTCATTCTCGACCATTGCCAATGTTTATTGTCAATAATGCGGGCAACGATTTATTAGGCAGAACAGTTCCTGACTTAATTCTGCATAAAGCCCGAGAGGCCCTGAAAGATCCACAGCATTCTGTTGTGCAGCAGGTTATTACACCTGAAGGAGAGCAGCTTCTGCTGTTTATTCCGCATCGTGATCTGCGCATGCTGAAGCAAAGAAATGAATTTCCAAAGCACCTGCCTCTGTTGCCGCTGTTTATTGTACTGCTCGGCAGTTTATTGTTCAGTGCGGGACTCGCCTGGTATATCACGCGTCCCATTCGTTATTTGCGTGAAGCGACGAATCAATTTGCAGATGGAAAGCTGGATACCCGAGTGATGCAAAATATGGGTAATCGAAAAGATGAAATTGCTGATCTTGCCAGTGACTTCGATCACATGGCGGCACAGATACAGAAACTGATTGCCACACAAAAACGACTGTTGAATGATGTCTCCCATGAATTACGCTCACCTCTGGCACGCCTGCAGGTAGCAATAGAAATGGGCCGTCAGCAGCCCGACAAGGCAGAAAACCTGATGTTACGGGTTGAAAAAGAAAGCCAGCGGCTTGACGAATTAGTCGGAGAGTTGCTAACACTGTCTCGACTGGAGGCAGATGTCGATAAAAATGAAACGGATTATTTCGACATCAATGGGCTGCTGACTTCAATTGTTGAAGACGCACGTTTTGAGGCAGAAAATCAGAATAAACAGGTGGCTTTTAAGCCGGGTAATGAAATATTAATTAATGGCCGTATTGAGCTATTACGCAGAGCCATAGAAAATGTTATTCGAAATGCCATTTACTATTCGCCGGAGCAAACCCAGGTCAGTATTAATGTCATTCATGAAAACAGTGAGATCGTTATTAGTGTATGTGACAGCGGAAATGGTATCAGTGAAGATAAGCTGTCTGATTTGTTCCAGCCCTTCGTACGCATTAACGAAAGCAGCCAGAATGTAAAAATACCCGGTTATGGTTTAGGCCTTGCAATTGCTCGTCGCGCCATAGAAATTCATCAGGGAATCATCAGAGCATACAATGACCCCAGGGGGGGCTTATGTGTCGAAATGCGGATTCCTATGTCATAGTTAAATGAAAATTTATTATGTTTTATTTCTATTAATGAGTATGAAATGGACATAATGTGTTCATCTTCATAGCAGGGTTTCAATTTCAGCCATTGCATGCATGATGTTATCGGTCGTTTGAGGGGCTTTCTCCCCGGTAAAATAGTCAGTTAAAGCTATTGCAGTGCTGTGATATTCAGGATTATGTTTAACTTGCTACCGGGTAGATGAGCTTTTCATTTATCGCGTTTGCCCCTACACTGTTTTTTTAACTCAATCATCTAATAGCGAAGGTCTATGAGTAAAACGGTTTCACTTGTACTGGGGTGTGGCGCTGCACGCGGACTGGCACATATTGGGGTGATTCGGGTGCTGGAAGAGCAGGGCTATACCATCACATCTATATCAGGCTCTTCAATGGGCGCACTTGTTGGCGGACTGTATGCGGCCGGTGGGCTGGATGAGTTTACCGATATCGCACTGTCATTTAAAAAAGGGGAGTACTTTAAGTACCTGGATTTATCCCTGTTCGCGAGGTCGGGTGTTTTAAAGGGTGATATTATTATCAATACCTTAAAAAACATCGTCGGTAATGTGATGATTGAAGATCTGCCCATTCCCTATACGGCAGTTGCGACTGATATTAATCGTGGCAAGGAAGTCTGGTTACAGGAAGGTCGTCTGTATGATGCTATTCGTGCGTCTATTGCCATACCGGGAGTTTTTACTCCGCATAAAATCGGACATCATTTGCTGGTGGATGGCGGTATTTTAAATCCGGTGCCGGTGATGCCGGTGTCTGATCCTGGTGCCGATATAACCATAGCAGTGGATGTAAATGGCGCAGAAGCGGATCTGCCCGAAATCACCAACAACAAACAGTTAAAACCTGTGCCAGCATATCAGCAGAAAATTGATGAGTTTTTAGATGCAATGCAAAAACGTTTTGATATTGATTTAAATACTAAAGATCAGCAGATAGGGGTTACGGATGTGTTGTTGAAATCGTTTTACACCATGCAGGCTACGCTAACGCGATACAAGCTGGCCGCTAATCAGCCGGATCTGTTGATCTCGATTCCACATAATATGTGTGAAGCACATGAGTTTTACCGCGCGGAAGAAATCATTAAATCCGGTGCCTGGTGGGCTCGGCGTGCGCTGGAAACCGCACGTTTTTAAGTCAGTGTGCAGCTTTTCTGCACACTTTAATGCGTCATAATTAGGCTTCAGCTTTAATTTGCTGTAGCGTGCTGAGTTGCAGCTGATGCTCCTCGGCCAGTTTAAGCGCACGTTCCAGTCGAGCCGGTGCGCTGCGCCCCATACAGTTATGATCAGGATCACCATCAAAGGCGACCAGCATAGCGTCGATCAGTTTTTCTGCATCAAATGACTGACCCGTCAACTTTTCCTGTAGCTGAATAACTTCAGCAGCCACCTGTTTTGCAAAGTCCTGATGCTTTTCCCATAGTTCAGAAACAGTACCAGCGGTTTTTAATCCCGCAATATTGGTGGTAAGGATATATACATTCTTTACGACCAGCTCAAATAGCAGTTCGTCTTCAGTTTTTAGCTCACGGGCCGCAATATCAATTGCCTTGAGTGAGTTTACTAACAGGGTTGCCTGATCTCCATATGCGGGTGAGGGAATCAGGACCTTTGCATCCTGGCCTTTCTTTTTTTCAAACCAGACAGAAATAACCGTTGGTGTGAGTTGATATTGTTGCCAGTCGTCAGGTAATAGCTCGTTCTGTAGCAGCGCGACACATGATTTCCACGCCTCAGGCAGGCTCTTCAGTACACTGTGTAAATCTTTCTCTGCGACGGCAATCAGTACCATTTCAGGCGCCTTGATACTTGCGGCCTGCTGCTGCATATCCATCTCGCGAGTCACTGGATATACAGGATAACCGGAACGTAAAAACCCCCGCGCGAATACCCCAGCCATTTCTCCCATGCCGACAATAATTATTGGTTGCTTAGTCATGTTTATTGCTCTGTTACCTGTTAGAATTTGCTGGATTATAACAAAACTGACCAGACACTAAATATGTTGATGAATAAAGAATCCAGCTCACTGGACAATCAGTCTGCCATTCAGGATCCACGCCTTGAACAAATCAAACAATGGCTAGAAGTAGAATTAAATATACAGAATTATCAAATTCAGGTGGCGTCGGCCGATGCCAGTTTTCGTCGCTATTTCAGGCTGATTGTTAATCAGGCAGGGAAAACGGAACGTTTTATTATTATGGATGCGCCACCAGAAAAGGAAAACTGTGAACCTTTTTTAAATATTGCGCGACTCATAGAAGGGGCTGAGGTGCAGGCACCGCATATTTATAACTTTAATTCAGCACAGGGCTTTATGCGTCTGAGTGATCTTGGTTCAACAGCTTATCTGGATCAATTGAATAATGACGCTGTAGATCAACTCTATAGTGATGCGATTCAGGCGATCGTTAAAATGCAATCTATACAGAGTGATTTGCCTGCGTATAACAATGCATTATTGCAGACAGAGATGAATCTATTTACAGACTGGTATCTGGGAAAACATCTTGATATTCAGCTAAATGCCTCGCAACAGATGGTTTTATCGGCGACTCACAAGCTGCTGATTGATTCAGCGCTGCAGCAACCGTCAGTATTTGTGCATCGAGATTATCATTCGCGTAATTTAATGGTAACGCCACAGCATAATCCTGGTGTTATTGATTTTCAGGATGCTGTAATGGGGCCAGCCAGTTATGATCTGGTCTCTCTCATTAAAGATTGCTATATCGCCTGGCCCAGGGCAAAGCAGCTGCAGTGGATAGAAGAATTTATTGCCGTAAGTGAGCTTGCGCTGGATGCCGACAGTTTCATTAAACAGGTCGATTTAATGGGTATGCAACGCCACCTCAAGGCGACAGGAATTTTTGCGCGACTAAACTACCGAGATGCCAAGCCCGGTTATATGCATGATATTCCGCGCACTATGGCGTATGTGTTCGATGTGTGTCAGCGATATGCCGAATTAAATGATTTTGCGATGTTATTAGCTGAAACAGGCTTGCATGCGGAAACAGATTGTCTGGAAAGAATTCAGTGAAAGCAATGATTCTGGCGGCCGGGCGAGGTGAACGTATGCGCCCCCTAACCGATGTTACACCCAAGCCTTTACTGCAGGCAGGGCAGCATCGTTTAATTGAATACCATCTATATAAGCTGGCAGAAGCGGGTATTAAAGATGTTGTGATTAATGTGGCCTGGTTAGGACAGAAGATAATAGATGAGCTGGGTCGTGGTGATAAATATCAGCTTAATATCAGTTATTCCAATGAAGGCGATCATGCGCTGGAAACCGCGGGCGGGATTTATAATGCACTGCCGCTGCTGGGAGATCAGTTTATTGTGGTGAATGGCGATATCTGGACAGACTTTGCCTTTTCACGCCTCATGCAAATAGATTTAAACGATAAGGCACATCTGGTGCTGGTGGAAAACCCAGAGCATCATCCGCTGGGTGATTTTGCTATTCGTGATGGTCGTTTGCGAGAAGACGTTGTTGAAAAATCTATTCCTGAAAAATTTACCTTCAGTGGAATTGGTCTCTACGCAAAAGATTTTTTTTCTGAAAGTAAAAAAGGAAAATACCCATTAGCCCCAATGATTCGTCAGTATATTCAGTATGATCAGGTGAGTGGTGAAGTGTATCAGGGGAAATGGTTTGATATTGGTACACCCGAAAGACTGGAAGCGTTATCCAGCTTTCTTAAGTAATGAACTTAAATAATGAACGGGATTCATCTATAAAAAAAGGCAGATCAATGATCTGCCTTTTAAATGCCCTTAATTAAGCTGATGATCTAACTGTCTACCATCAGTTCTTCCCTGGTCATTTTGTTATTAGAATGTTCTACCCTGATAGGGTGAGCCACCCCATAAGTAACGTAGGTTAATAAAGTGAACCGGATCCGATAGATCGTCATTACTGTGATAGGTGTAATCCAGTTCCAGTCGTTCTTCTCTATCCATACGGAAACCAATACCCAGCGTATAAGATTTACCACTGG
>Ga0316207_10001336_pt1 | contig 31138 bp, 28 predicted proteins | sample 6weekpyrite_MG_FD_204943 | JGI IMG/M metagenome (GOLD analysis project Ga0316207, IMG submission 204943) | Microbial mat bacterial communities from mineral coupon in-situ incubated in ocean water Damariscotta River, Maine, United States -... | ecosystem: Environmental > Aquatic > Marine >...
GTAACTATGCATCTGAGGAGTAAAAAAACGACTTATTTGAAAGGGGACAAACTATAGTAATTTGGGAGCATAGTATGTCCAAAACGGTCAAACTATGCTCCCATGCACAGCAACAAGACGAACATATGTGAGGATTGGTGGGCCCACCAGGACTCGAACCTGGGACCAAGGGATTCACTTATCCCTGACATTTCTGTCAGGAGCGGACTATCTCATCACCCTCAACATCAATAGTGACGTTGCCAGGGTGCGGGACGCTCTAGCCTGTTATTAAGGACGCTCGGTATTCACCAGTCCCCAGGTAGTCTCTGCACCTTCCGGAAGTGTACTCCCGGCTTGGCTCAGGGTTGCCATCAGCCTTGCTGTTAAGGTTTCCCTGAATTCATCCCGTTCATTTCATGCCTTTCGACATAAACGCACCTTTTTGATGAGTCCCCTGCTCTAACCAACTGAGCTATAGGCCCTAAATCATTGAGGGGCTATAGCCCCAAAACAGGCGCTATTGTAGCAACATTTTTTGGGGAGCGCGCATGCTTTCTTTTGTTGCTTTCTATGGTGTCGGAGTAACTCAGTTATTCTGACACCTGTTAACTTTTCAACAAGAAATCTCACTGGATACTGGGTCAAGCCCGGTATGACGAATGGTTTTTTAACATCCTGTTCATCTTGTAAATCCTGTCGAAACAATAAAAAAAGGCCTGTCTTTTCAGACAGGCCTTTTAGGTCTTTCAAATGTATTTCTATTAAGAACCAGTCTGCTGGTCGAGGAAGCTGCGCAGTTGTTCCGAGCGGCTTGGGTGACGCAGTTTACGCAGGGCCTTGGCTTCGATCTGACGAATACGCTCACGAGTCACGTCGAACTGTTTGCCGACTTCTTCAAGTGTGTGGTCAGTATTCATATCGATACCGAAGCGCATGCGCAGGACCTTGGCTTCACGTGCAGTGAGGCTGCCAAGGATATCCTGGGTGGCTTCACGCAGGCCTTCAATCGTAGCTGAATCAAGCGGCAGCACGGCCAGTGCATCTTCAATGAAGTCACCAAGGTGTGAATCTTCATCATCACCGATTGGCGTTTCCATCGAGATAGGCTCTTTCGCGATCTTCATGACCTTGCGAACCTTGTCTTCCGGCATTTCCATGCGTTCGGACAATTCTTCAGGTGTTGGTTCACGACCCATCTCCTGGACCATCTGGCGCGAGATACGCGACAGCTTGTTGATGGTTTCGATCATATGGACCGGGATACGAATAGTACGGGCCTGGTCAGCAATCGAACGCGTAATGGCCTGGCGGATCCACCATGTTGCGTAGGTTGAGAACTTGTAACCACGGCGGTATTCAAACTTGTCGACGGCCTTCATCAGGCCGATGTTGCCTTCCTGGATCAGGTCGAGGAACTGCAGGCCGCGGTTTGTGTATTTCTTCGCGATCGAGATAACCAGCCGCAGGTTCGCCTCAACCATCTCTTTCTTGGCACGACGTGCCTTGGCTTCACCAATCGACATCTTGCGATTGATTTCCTTGATCTGACCAACGGTCATGTTGCATTCCTGCTCCATGGCGATCAGTTTGTTTTGTGCACGCTTGAACTCATCCTGGTGCGCTTCAAGAACACTTGAATACGCTTTGCCGGCATCAATGTGTTTTTGCAGCCACTCTGGATCCGTTTCGTTATCCGGGAAGCTGACAATGAATTCCTTGCGTGGCATACGCGCCTTGTTTACACAGATGGTCATTAGGACCTTTTCCTGTGTACGGATACGGTTGACCATGCTACGCAGATCATCGACGAGACGATCAATCTGCTTCTGGGTCAGCTTAAGTTCCATGAACATGTCGGACAGCTGTTCACGCATCTTGCCGCACTTTTCATCCGTGCCGCCGTGTTTGCTGACTGCGTTCAGGTAACGCTTGTAGAGTTTGCGCATCGCGGCGAAACGTTCTTTTGCTTCTTCCGGATCAGGACCGGTATCGACTTCTTCCTCTTCATCATCGTCATCGTCAGTCTTGTCAGATGGCTGCGCAGGGCGCGGGATGATGTCGGGTGCATTCGGGTCAATGTAGCCGGTAATCACATCGGTCAAACGGGCTTCTTCACGTTCAACACGTTCATACTGGCCAAGCAGTGTGGAAATGGTTTCACTGTAGGTCGCCATGGCGCTGAGCATCTGGTTCATGCCGGCTTCAATGCGCTTGGCGATACGGATTTCACCTTCACGTGACAGCAGTCCAACGGCACCCATTTCGCGCATGTACATGCGGACCGGGTCAGTGGTACGACCAAATTCTGCTTCAACGGTTGATGCCAGACGTGCAGCCGCTTCCTCGGTTGCATCGTCATCGGTGCTGTCACCACCTTCAGTCAGTACCAGGGTGTCCTGATCCGGTGCGGTTTCATGCACCTTGATGCCCATGTCATTGATCATGCCAACGATATCTTCGATCTGTTCCGGATCGACGATTTCATTCGGGAGGTGATCATTGACCTCGGCATAGGTCAGGTAGCCTTGCTCTTTGCCCTTGGCGATCAGCGCCTTGAGCTGTGACTGTTGTGTTTCCTTATCCATTCATGTGCCTCTGAAAAACAGACTCGATACAGGCCGCTTACGGCGCGGGCCCGCTAAAACCGTTAATTATAGCTCAACTACTGACCGTTTACACAGCCTGTATTTAGGGCTGTTTAGGTGCAGATCCCGCAAGGGACTGATTTCTAAATAGATCCTTTTCTTCGTCACTTAACTCGTTATGCGGTTTATTGGCGATCTCTGCCAATTTTTCCTGTAATTGCCGCTTTTTGCCCAGTTGCTGCAGGCTGATCAGCATGTCCTGGAACTCAATTCGCAGCGCATCTGCGTCCTGCAGTTCAGGCGGTGTGCCTGCCAACTCGGCCATTCTTGCGCTGATTGCCGGTTGCTCGCGCCAGTGTTCAATAATTGCAGCCGTATTCAATTCCGGTTGTGCCTGCAATAACTGCAGGAGTTTGACCAGTATCTCGATACCAGGTTCACCCGTTTCCAGCAGTGTTTCCGGTGTATCCACGACACTGGCAAGTGCCGGATGGTGCAACAGGCTCTTGATGAGACGCCCGAGTATCTTGCTATTATCCGCGCGCTTGGCCGCAACATGTGTCGGTTTACGCGGTGATGGCGGTTCATTCGACAAAGTTGGCGACGAGTCGTACAGATGACCAGCCAGTCGCGTTGGGTCCATCTGGGCAAGATTCGCGAGTTGATCGGTGATCAGATCGCGGTATATGCCTGGACTGAATTTCGTGAACAGCGGCCTGGCCAGCTCCAACAGGCGCGCACGACCATCAACGCTTTGTATATCGGCACCTTGTTGCAAATTTTCAAGTAAAAATTGTGATAACGGCATCGCATTTTTGACTCTGGCCTCGAAATTGGCCTGCCCTTCGCTGCGGATCAGGCTGTCCGGGTCTTCACCATCGGGCAGGAACAGGAACTTTGCCTCACGGCCTTCTCGGATCACGGGCAGGGCATTTTTCATGGCTCGCTCGGCTGCGGCACGGCCGGCACGGTCACCATCAAAGCAGAATACGACTTCATCGGTCGTGCGGAACAGCTGTTCAAGATGTTCGGTCGTCGTTGCCGTGCCAAGCGTGGCGACGGCATAGCGCACCCCGAATTGGGCCAGCGCGATGACATCCATATAGCCCTCGACGACGAGCAGGCGCGGAATATCGCGCAGTGCCTTGCGTGCCTGGTACAGGCCGTACAGCTCGCGACCCTTGTGAAAGATCGGCGTTTCCGGTGAGTTCAGGTACTTCGCCCCCTGGTCATCACTGCCAAGCACGCGGCCACCAAAGGCAATACAACGACCCCGTTTGTCGAGTATCGGGATCATGATGCGATCGCGGAAACGGTCGTAACGTTTACCGTCATCTTTCTCGATGACCATACCCGTGGTCGTCAGTGCCTGCTGCGCAGCCGGGTCTTCGCCGACCTGCTTGATGAGGTTGTCCCAGCCGGGAGGAGCAAAGCCGATGCCGAATGCAGTGACGATTTCACCAGATAAGCCACGACCTTTCAGGTAATCGATGGCGCGTTGTGCCTGTGGATGATGACGTAACTGTTCGCGATAGAAATGTGAGGCAGCATCCATCTGCTTGTAGAGCGGGTCGTAATTGATACGTGGCTTATCATCGTGACCTTCTTCACGGGGGACTTCCAGGCCAGCCTGTGCGGCAAGTGCCTCGATCGCCTCGACAAAACCTAGGTGCTCGTAGTCCATGAGGAAACTCAGGGCGCTGCCTGAGGCGCCGCAGCCGAAGCAGTAGTAGAACTGTTTTTCACGACTGACGCTGAAAGACGGGGTTTTTTCACCGTGGAATGGGCAGCAGGCCATGTAGTCCTTGCCCTTTTTCTTCAAGGTCACACGGCTATCGATGACATCAACGACATCGACACGCGCCAACAACTCGTCAATGAATGACTGTGGAATTCTCCCGCCCATGGTCATAGTGTATGTCGAGTTCGTGCCGGCGTCAGCCTGAATATTGCGTCATGTATCACAACTTCTGGATACCTGTTATTGCAGGGGCATCCAGTTGGCCCTGTGAGACGTAAGCCGACGTAAATTATTGATACGGGGTATCTGTGCAGGTTAGGCGTAAAAAACCTTTTCGACAGGATTAACAAGATGAACAGGATAGAAAATTCAACCGCGCTCATCTTGTGAATCTTGTAAATCCTGTCAGATGTCGTTACGAGGATGGGCGTTGGACCACGGTGTGGTACACCTAATCCGACCTACGCGAAGCTTTCGGCTGGGTTAGCCAAGTTTTGCTTTGATCTTGCCGCTTACTGCGCCCATGTCAGCTTTACCGGCCAGCTTGGGCTTAATCATGCCCATGACCTTGCCCATGTCTTTCATGGAGCTTGCACCGGTTGCTGCGACGGCCTCGTCGATGATCGCATCGATCTCGGCATCATCGAGCTGGGCAGGCATGAATTCCTGGATAATGGTGATCTCGTAGGCTTCCTGATCGGCCAGTTCCTGCCGATCGGCGGCTTCATACTGCTTGATACTCTCACGACGCTGCTTGAGCATCTTGTCGAGGATGGCAAGGACGCGGGCATCGTCGAGTTCGATACGTTCATCAACCTCGATTTGTTTCATGGCAGCCGTGATCAGACGAATCACGCCCAGGCGTGATTTTTCTTTCTCGCGCATGGCCGTTTTCATGGCCTCGGTGATCTGGGCTTTGAGATCGCTCACGTGATACCCCTTGCGTACATGTACCGGTTTGGCACCGGCACAGTAGAAAGAAATGTCTTAGTAGAGGCGTACGCGGTGTTGAATCTGGCGAGAGACCTTCTTCGCGTTGCGCTTTACAGCAGCAGCGGCTTTGCGCTTGCGAATCGATGTTGGCTTTTCATAGAATTCGCGACGACGAATTTCTGCCAGTACACCGGCTTTTTCACAAGAACGCTTGAAGCGACGCAGTGCGACGTCAAACGGTTCGTTATCTCTGACTTTAACTGATGGCATTTAAATAACCTGTTAAAAATTAATAAATAAACTCGAGTTCAGGAAGTTAGACTTCCAAGGGGGCGAGATCTTAATGACTTATTCCAGAAAATGCAAAGATCCCGAGAAACTATTTGCCATTTCAGGCGCTGCCACTGCTAAAATGCCGCCAAAATGACCATTCGGGTTATAAACGGGCAATTTAATGAAAATACTCGGTATCGAGACATCCTGTGACGAGACAGGCGTAGCGGTCTATGACAGTGAGCGCGGCCTGCTTGCGCATGCCCTGCACAGCCAGGTTGCCCTGCATGCCGATTACGGCGGTGTCGTACCGGAACTGGCCTCGCGCGACCACGTGCGCAAGATTGTGCCACTGATGGATGAGGTTCTTCGCAAGGCCGGCCTGTCACGTACGGATATCGATGGGATCGCCTATACCGAGGGGCCGGGACTGGTCGGTGCTTTACTGGTCGGGGCCGCCGTCGGCCGGAGCATGGCCTGGGCACTCAAGGTGCCACATGTGGGTGTCCATCATATGGAAGGTCATTTGCTGGCACCGATGCTCGAGGAGATGCCGCCCGAGTTTCCGTTTATTGCTTTACTTGTCTCCGGTGGACACACCATGCTCGTCAAGGTTGAAGGGATAGGTCAGTACGAGATCCTCGGTGATACGCTCGACGATGCGGTCGGTGAAGCCTTTGATAAGACAGCAAAATTACTCGATCTGGGGTATCCCGGCGGGCCCGAGATTGAAGCGCTCGCGACACAGGGTGATCCGAAACGGCTCAAGTTCCCGCGTCCGATGGTTAACCGTCCCGGGCTTGAGTTCAGCTTCAGCGGTCTGAAGACCTTTGCCCTGAATACCTGGCAGGAGCTCGGTGACTCAGAACAGAACAAGGCCGATATTGCGCGCGCCTTCCAGGATGCCGTCCTCGATACACTGGCCATCAAGTGTAAACGCGCCCTGCAGGAAACCGGCGTGAAACGTCTCGTGCTGGCCGGGGGTGTGAGTGCCAACAAGGCCCTGCGCAGACGAATGGAAAAGCTGGCCAGGGACGAGCATGCCGAGGTGTTTTACCCGCGCATGGAGTTCTGTACCGATAATGGCGCCATGATCGCCTATGCCGGTTACTTGCGTCTTATGGCTGGAGAACGGGGTGGAGAAGGGTTTGAGGCCAAACCAAGATGGTCGCTTGAGGAGCTGGCGAAGCCAGCTTAAATTGATGATTTAGGATTGATGATCGGTTAATTCATCAATCATCATTCCGCATTCATCAATTGCCCTGAACCTTCGGGACGAAGGTTAGGGTACTCACAATGAAGCCCGAAGGGATTCTGTGAGCCTAAGACTCATCCACATCACTACCAATATTATCTTCTGTCCCACTGATCAGGTTCTGAATATTGCTGCGGTGGCGCCAGGTCAGGATGACGGCCATAACGGCGGCAAAAGACACGAGGTTAATATCCTGTGTGAACGTCCAGAGCAGGATCGGTGCGGCCGCCGAGGCGATCAGCCCGGCAACGGAAGAAATCTTGAAGACCTTGGCTACGACCAGCCATGTGACCAGCACGAGAACGCCGGTTAGCCAGTGCACGGCCAGGTATACGCCAAAGGCGGTTGCCACACCCTTACCACCCTTTAAGCCAAAGAACACCGGGTAGAGGTGACCAATGAAGGCTGCGAAGCCGACAGCACCCAGCGTCAGGCTATCGACAGCCAGTCCGTGCGCGATCAATACCGGGACAACGCCCTTGGCCATGTCACCAATAAGGACGATGGCGGCAGCCTTTTTACCCCCAAAGCGCAGCACATTGGTTGCCCCCGGGTTATTTGAACCCTGCGTACGTGGATCCGGCAGCGCCATGAGTTTGCAGACAATGATAGCGCAGGACACGGAGCCGAGCAGGTAGCCGGCAATGATGAGGATGATATCAAGTGAATCCATGGCGGGTATTTGAACTCTTGCTGGTTTTAGGGTCAAGCGTAATATCGATGATTGCAAATTGCTGAATGACATTCGATGAATGTGGAATAATATCGATGAATCAATTGCCAGCTGATTTTCGATCTGCAATCATCACTCATCGTTCATCAATAACTGAAGTACCTCATGGACATTATTTTTCTCAACAACCTGAAGATCGATACCGTCATCGGCATCTATGACTGGGAACGGCGCATCAAGCAGACCATTGTCATTGATCTGGAAATGGGTGCGGATATTCGCAAGGCTGCAGCCAGTGATCATATTGATGACACGCTCAATTACAAGGCAGTGGCGAAACGTCTTATCCAGTTTGTTGGCGAGGCGCAGTTCCAGCTTGTTGAGACACTTGCAGAGAAGGTTGCCGAGATCATACTTACTGAATTTGAAGTGCCGTGGGTCAAGGTCGTCATCAACAAGCAGGGCGCGGTGCGCGGTGCGCGTGATGTCGGCATTATTATCGAACGTGGCGAGAAGAACTGACGATGGCACGCGTATTTTTGAGTCTCGGTAGCAATATTGAAGCGGAAGACAACATCCATTCCGCATTGAACGTGCTGCGAGAGCTATACCCCGACATGCAGGCCTCATGTGTCTATGAGAGTGAGGCGGTTGGTTTCCAGGGCGATAATTTTCTAAACCTTGTCGTCGCTTTTGAAACTGAAACAAGTGTGCAGGGCGTTCATGAGCAAATGAACGAGATCGAAGAGGTGCATGGTCGCCTGCGTGGTTCAGAAAGCTTTATGGCGCGAACCCTCGATATTGACCTGCTGCTATATGATGACCTTATTCTTGATGAAGACGGCCTGCATCTGCCGCGTCGTGAGATCGAGGAGTACGCCTTTGTTCTGTTACCCCTGACCGAACTTGCCCCGGATATGGCCTACCCCCTGACCGGTGAGACATTCAGTGAAATGTGGCAGCGCTTTGATAAAGGTGACCAGGAATTGTGGGCAGTAGATTTTGATTGATTGCCCTGAACCTTCGGAACGAAGGTTAGTGGCTTATAGAAGCCTTTCAGGCTTCGTCATAAGTACCCTACGACACTTATAGTGTCGTCAAGGTAACTCACAATTGCCTCACCCATCTCCGATGGGTCGAGGCAATCAATTACTTAACGTTCTTCCCCCATCAACGGTCAGTACCTGGCCGCTCATGTAGTTGGCTTCCTTGATTAGAAACCGTACTGCACGGGCGATGTCGTCCGGGCAGCCCTGGCGTTTCAGCACGGTACCGGAGAGGATGCGTTTCTTGGTGACATCATCGATATCGTTCTCGGGCCACAGAATTGCACCCGGTGCAACGGCATTGACGCGCACATCGGGGCCGAGTTCACGCGCCATCGATTTGGTCAGCATGACGAGCCCGGCCTTGGCGATACTGTAAATCGTGTGTTCCTTGAGTGGTCTGTCAGCATGGATGTCGACGATGTTGATGATATTGCCCTGTTGTTGTTTCAGGTAGGGCGCAGCGGCCTGGCACAGGAACAGTGGTGCCTTCAGGTTGCTGCCGATCAGGTCGTCCCAGACCTTTTCATCAATCTTTCCGATCGGCGTCGGGTAGAAACTCGAGGCATTATTGATGACCACATCAAGACGTCCCCAGCCCTTGATTGCTTCGCGAACCATTTCACTGATCTTGGCAGTTTCATGCAGGTCAGCCTGGATAAGTATCACAGATTCTTCGCGTAGCTCATTGAGTTCCTGCTGGATCTTCTGTGCAGCCTCTCGAGAATGCCGGTAATGCAAGATCACGTTCATACCCTCGGCATGTAACAGGCGCACAATCGTTGCACCGATGCGGTGAGAGGCGCCGGTGACGAGGACAACCTTGCCGGCAAGTGAGAGGGTATCTTGTTCTTCTTCCACGTTATTTCCTGTTCCCTACTGGTACGCGCAATCGTTCCACTGTAACCTAAAGACCATTACTACGCATACTATTAAATAATGATTCCTGCGAACACGAATACCACACAATCATCGCTGCCGGAACCTGATGAAACAGCGCGTGAGCACAGTGCGGCATTGGTTGCACAGATCCAGTCCGCGATTTCAGAGTCTGGTGGCGCGATCAGCTTTGCCGAGTTTATGCAGCGGGCGCTGTATACGCCGGGTTATGGTTATTACAGTGGCGGACTGCAGAAGTTCGGCGGGGAAGGGGATTTCACGACTTCGCCTGAGGTGTCACCTCTGTTCTCGCAGAGTCTTGCAGCGCAGTGTGCCCAGGTGCTCGAGCAGCTGGGACATGCTGATATTCTCGAGGTCGGGGCCGGCTCTGGCATCATGGCCGCGACTATCCTTGTTGAACTCGAACAGCTTGGCCGATTACCGGATCGTTATTACATCCTCGAGTTGAGTGGCGAATTGCGTCAGCGTCAGCATGACACCATCGAATTACATTGCCCACAGCTGCTTGAACGTGTCGAGTGGCTCGATGCGTTGCCGATATCCGGCTTTCGTGGCGTTGTGCTCGGCAACGAGCTGATTGATGCGATGCCCGTACAGCGTTTTGTGATCGAAGCCGGTGAGGTGTACGAACAGGTTGTCTCGGGTGAAGCAGGTAACCTGCAACTGACGTCACGACCTGCTGATGCGGAGCTGGCAGGAACGGTTCGGGAAATCGAAACCGCATTGGGTACTCCCTTTGCTGATGGGTACGAGTCGGAGATCAACGCTGCTGGCGATGCATGGCTGCACAGTGTTGCAGAAATGCTTGAAGCAGGAATGGTGTTACTGATCGACTATGGCTTTCCGCGCCACGAGTTTTACCACCAGCAACGCAACACGGGCACGCTCATGTGTCACTATCGGCATCGCGGTCATCCGGATGCAATGATACTGGTCGGTTTGCAGGACATTACCGCGCATGTTGATTTTACTGCACTGGCCGAGGCCGCCGTTGAAGACGGGTTGTCGGTTGCCGGGTTTACTACGCAGGCACACTTCCTGTTGTCGATGGGCATTGAGCAACGTGTTACCAACCTTGATGCTGAGCAGCAGCTGAAGGCGGCGCAGCAGATCAAGCAACTTGTGTTGCCGTCAGAGATGGGTGAGCTGTTCAAGGTAATTGCCCTGACGCGTGGTATTGATGTGCCATTGCAGGGCTTTGCATTCCAGGACCAACGCAGTCGTCTTTAGACGCACAGGACGCAGACATGCCCGTTGAGCAAACCATCATACTTGCACTGCTACAGGGACTCACCGAGTTCCTGCCCATATCGAGTTCGGCGCATTTGATCCTCGCACCGCTTATCAACGGCTGGCAGGACCAGGGCCTCGCGTTTGATGTCGCCGTGCATGTCGGTAGCCTCGCTGCAGTCGTGTGGTATTTCCGCCATGAACTGCGGCAGATGACGTGTGACTGGGGTTGTTCGCTTTTACAAAGACAAACCGTGGGTGAAAGCAAACTTGCCTGGGCAGTGTTGCTTGGCACCATCCCGGTCGGCCTGGCCGGCCTGTTGTTTCATGACATTATTTCAGGCCAACTGCGTTCACCGCTTGTCATCGCGGCGACGACAATTGGTTTTGGTTTACTACTGGGCTGGGCTGACTGGCGCGGCAAACAGGTACGTAATGAGCATACGCTGTCGTGGGTGGACATCATCTTTGTCGGCATTGCGCAGGCCATCGCGCTCATTCCGGGTACTTCACGTTCAGGTATCACGATGACGGCGGGACTCATGCTCGGGCTGGAACGTGCCGCGGCGGCACGTTTCTCGTTCCTGTTATCCATTCCCGTTATCGTGCTTTCAGGTGGGCTGGAAATAGTTAACCTTGTGCAGGCTGAAACGATGGTTGACTGGTCCATGCTGGCAACCGCAACGCTGTTGTCAGCTCTTGCTGCATATACCTGTATCCACCTGTTCCTGAAATTCATCAGCCGCATGGGTATGTGGCCGTTCGTCGTGTACCGCCTGTTACTTGGTACAGGCCTGCTCATCGTATTTTTATAAGTGATGAATAGCGACGAGACGCAGCTCCGCCTGCTCAAGCTATGGCATGTCATCGGTGCGTTGATGGTGGCCTATATCGTGTATGTTTCACTCACGCCTAATCCTATTCCTATGCCGGGTCGCTGGACAGACAAGGTCTTTCACTTCGCAGGCTATTTTTCTGTGATGGCCTGGTACAGGCAGTTGCCTGTGCGCCGAAATCTTATGGCAGCTGTTTTTATCCTCATGGGTATAGGCCTGGAGTTTGGACAAATGCTCGTCAAGACGCGCAGTTTCGAATGGGCTGATATGACGGTCAATATTCTTGGTGTGTTAGTTGCAGCATTCGTCTTTCGTGGGTCACTAGCAAGACTACTTATGTTGGCCGAGAAAATAGTTCTTGTAAGAAGGATATAACGAAAGCAGGCAATGCGATCATCATTTGCCCTGAACCTTCTGGAAGAAGGTTAGGGTACTCATAATGAACCTGTAGGGTTCTATGAGCCAAGAATTCATCAATCATCAATAAAAGAAGCCCGGCATAAGCCGGGCTTTTTAATACAACAGTAACGCAGTCTTAGAAGATGTACGTTAACTGCAGACCAACACGGTCACCAATGGAATCAGTAACAATATCCACATTGTTGTTGGTAGCACCTGCTACGCCTGCATTTGAGAAAGCAGCAGTGTAGTCTGTTGGCTTTTCAACATCACGGAAGCCGTAGTTGAAGGTTAGACGAGCCTTCTTGGTGAAGTGGTAGGTTGCACCCAGGGTTGTTTCAGTGAATTTACGTTCTGCACCTGGGTCAATGCCGTCAGCAACTTCGTAAAAGCGATCTTCACGTGCCCAGCGAATATCGAATTGCCAGTTCTTGTTGAGGTGGAAACCGTATTCAAACTGCAGGCCACGTGATTTGTTGTCATCATCAACGCCAAATACGACGGGTAGGACGCCACCAACACCGGCAAGTGGACCGGCAAAGATCATACCTTCAGCATAGGCGAGCTCTGCAGCAAAGCGGTGTTTGTACTTGGAGCCGAAGAATTTACCGAGGCCTTTTACACCAATACCGTAACGGCGACGATCGAATTCTTCTCCACTTGCATCGGATGAGAATTCACGCTTGCCATCTTGCAGCCATGCGTAGTACTTGATGCCGTTTTTACGTGGCCCACGACCACCTGGCAGGTTTTTCTCTGCTGAGGCGTACAGGTACAGTTCTTTGTTGTCGTCTTTATCACTGCCCTGGCGAATCGCTTCACCACGACCGACCTTGACAGCGTAGCTCAGGTCCCATGACTTGTTGGCGACCTTGAAACTGTCAAATACCTGGATACCCCAGTCACGTGCAGCGTTAAAACCGTAGGCATGGTTTTGTGGTGTGCCTGTATTATCAGAACCCGGTAGTAAGCCAGCGGCTGTACCGTTACCACTGTAGAAATTTTCCAGTACCTGTGTTGCGCCAAATGTTGTGAACTCGATGAATTCAATGGTGTTCACACCCTGGAAGATTTCTTCAGAACTCGGGTTTTTGAACAGACCGGCACGAATACGAGCACCAGGAATATGGTTGAACGTTACACTGGCATGGTCGATGGTGACAGGGTTGCGATCGCCAGAGAACTGGTTCTGGTTGAACAGGCCATCATCAAGGGCAAGCATGACAAAATAGTTCATCTTCGCCGTGAATGAGTTAGCAAAGGCACCCGTGAATGTACCGCGTGAGCCTAAACGGGCACGACGCATGTACACCTGTGAAGTTTCATTAAAGTCCGGCGTCACAGTATTGGGGACAGCATATCCACCATTATTGACGGCGCCGCCACCAACAAGACCTGCAAGGCGGTCACCACCGCTGCTGGCACTATAAGCAGGTTGGATAAAGGCAAACAGGCGCTGACCTTTCTTCTTTGGGTGCTCCGTACCTTGCAGCATGAGCCAATTAACGGCGTGGGCTGAACTGGCTACGCCGAGTCCTGCCGCACAGGCAACGGCCATCGCGACACGTTTCAGTGTGGTGGGTTTAAACATCAGTTTCTCCTAACGGGTGGTATCAGTTAATTATTTTGTTGCTGTTTTTATTGTTACAGCAGTATACAGCTGCGATTCCTGGCAACGACACAGTTATTATTGTTATTCCTGTGCGTTTTAGTCAGGAAAAGGTCCTTATTTCACAAATAGTTATGTGAATCTTAAGGAGACGAACCGACATCGTGTTTTATTCCAAAATAGTGCGCGAAAATAATAATAGGGGTATAAAATTAGAAAATAATTGAAAAAAGATGGAATAAATCCATGAAGTTGTTCGTCTTCTGGTTATTAGCGACAATATCGGCCTTATGAAACTAATCGATGCACTTTGCCGCAACCGGGAATTTGAGCAGATCCTGTCTGATAACAGGGAACGCCTGTACCGGATTGCCTTTTCCTGGTGTCACCACGCGGATGTCGCGGATGACCTTGTGCAGGAGACGTGCGCGAAGGCGCTCAAGCAGCGCAAGCAGCTGCGTGAGCTGGACGCGATGTCACCGTGGTTATTCAGGATCCTGATGAATACCTGGCATGACCATTTGCGTGCACGTAAGGAAACCGTCGAGTTTGATGAAGCCGATTTCTCCGAGGAACATACCCCGGAGACGGTGAATTCACGTTACGAGACGGTGCAGCGAGTGCGTCAGTCCATGGCAAAGTTGCCATTGGGACAGCGAGAAGTACTGACCCTGGTGGACCTGGAACGTTTCAGTTATGCCGAGGTCGCACAAATACTGGATATACCGGCCGGTACGGTAATGAGCCGTTTAAGCCGGGCACGTCGACAGTTGAAGGAACTGTTGCTGATCGCAGAGCAGGACGTGGCTGGTCGTGATTCAGCAACTAAAGGCAATACTGTGGTAACGATTCGAGGGCACAGGACTTGAATGACTCAAATTACATTTCAGATGAAGAGCTGAACGCTCTTCTCGATGAGCAACTGGATACCCGTGAGCGTGACCGGGTGCTGGATGCCATCAACCAGGACAGTTCAGTCAACCAGCGCATGAATGAACTGCGCCAGTTGCGTGATATGGTGCAGCATGCCTACATGCATCCGCCACGCCGTGCCAATGCTGACAGTGTCTCCCAGTTGAGTGGTATGCAACGTTCCGGTTGGGCCATTGCTGCATGTATCCTGCTATGCCTGGGCGTTGTCGTGGGCTGGTTCGGTCACCAGGGTTTGAACACGAATGGTACTGAGTTTGTTGCGCAGACCTCGTTGAAAGAGAAGAACGTCATCCTGCACCTGACATCGGATGACCCGGAGCGCATCATTGCTACACTGGATCGTGCCGAGGTCGTGCTTTCCTCATATAAGGTGAATGGTCGGGATCTCAGTGTCGAGATCATTGCTAATGAAACCGGTTTGAACCTGATGCGCCATAACGCTTCAGGCTACTTGCAGCGTATCCAGTCATTGACTAACAAGTACGACAACGTGCGTTTCCTCGCTTGCGCCAAGGCCATCCAGAGGTTGCAGAAAGAAGGTGTCGATGTGGAGTTGCTACCCGAAGTCGAGATCGCCCCTTCAGCACTCGAGCAGATCATCCAACGTATGCAGGACGACTGGCAGTACATCAAGGCCTGATCCGAATCTACTCTAACGTCATTGCGAGAAGCTGTTATGACGCGGCAAACCATCTCTGGTTGTTGTGCTTTAGCAGCGTTAATAAGCGTCGTATTGTATCAACGGTATAAACCACTTAGACAGGATTTACGTGATTAACAGGATATTTGATATATCCATTTAGTAATCATGTTCATCCTGTAAATCCTGTCAAAAAATATTTTTTTGTACCCCAACATCCTGCTGTTATGCTGGATGCATGTGCCGGCATGAAAGCAAGCAGTGTCCCCGTTGTGACGCAGAGTTTGAATGCAAACTAAATAGCGTCTTGCAGTGTCAGTGTGCCGGGATCAATTTGACCTCACAGCAGCTTGAAGCGATCGCCGATCAGTATGATGATTGCCTGTGTGCAGAGTGCCTGAATCAAATAGGCAGCGGGCTGGCGGTCATGCATAGCCTGATGAATGCACGTTCCTGAAGAGTACTAATTTCTGATTAGCTGTTTTATCGCGTCGATACGCTTGTCGTGAATGGCGTTTTTGATTGCCTCACCTTTCAGACCACTGGCAACAATCTCTTTTGCATCAACGGCATTGGCCGCCTTATATGCCTGTCTGAACAGGTCGGCCTGCGGGTAGGGGTTGTCCTGCATGTCTTTACGTCCCCGTGAGTCGGCGGTGCAGGCAATGAGGAACTGCTCAAAGCGTTCCGGTTTTCGAAACGCATCACTCGCCTCAAGTACCTTCAGCATCGTGGCAGGCTTCAATTCATCAGCACGATGACAATGCGTGTGGTATTGCGCGGTGAGACGGGCCAGGGCACGGAAATCATTCGGTACCTTGAAGCGGTCACACAACTGGTCAACGAGTTCGACACTGCGTTTCTCGTGACCAATGTGTTGTGGCCACTCGGATTCAGGTGTGGTCGCCTTGCCAAGGTCATGGGTCAGTGCTGCAAAACGGATTTTCGTATCATCACTGAGCAGGGCCGCCTGTTGCAGGACCATCATGACATGTGCGCCCGTGTCGATTTCGCCATGATGTTTTTCAGGCTGTGGTACGCCATACAGGGCATCGATTTCAGGAAACAGCCTGGCCAATGCACCGCAGCCACGCAGGACTTTGAAAAAGGCCTGCGGCGTGTCTTCGGCCAGTGCCTTGCTGAATTCTTTCCAAACCCGTTCTGGCACGAGTGCGTCCACCTCACCGTTTTCGACCATTCTGCGCATCAACGTATTCGTGCCATGCGCGACCTTGAAGCCAAATTTGGCAAAGCGGGCAGCAAACCGTGCCGCACGCAGGATACGCACCGGGTCTTCGGCAAAGGCCGGTGAGACGTGGCGCAGCAGACCTTGTTCCAGGTCCTTGCGGCCCTGGAAGGGATCGATCAGGGTCCCATCATGATCCATGGCGATGGCATTAATGGTCAGATCACGACGCAGCAGGTCGTCTTCAAGTGACACATCCGGGGCAGCATGGAAGCTGAAGCCGGTGTATCCGGGTGAGGTTTTTCGCTCGGTACGGGCGAGCGCGTACTCCTCTTTGGTCTCCGGGTGCAGAAACACGGGGAAGTCCTTACCGACTGGTTTATAGCCGAGATCGAGCATCTGTTCGGGGCTTGAGCCCACCACGACCCAGTCGCGCTCTTTGGGCTCGAGGCCAAGTAATGTGTCGCGGACAGCACCGCCCACGAGATAGATTTTCATGGCCGAAGCATAGCACTTGATGCAGGTTAATGCCTGCAACGCAAGGTAAGAAATGGTGATTGACCGTTATGTTTTGATGAAGTTAAAAAATTACTTTGGCCGTGAAGAAGAAACTCTACTATATATGTTAGGTCTAATGTAAAAGTGCTTGAGTAATGAGTGGGTATTTACTATGAAAGGTTCGATCAAGTTTCAGTTGACCCTGGCGCTGGCTGTCCAGTTTCTGCTGTTATCATTCATTGTGGCGTTCACACTGTATGCTCTGGAGTTACGTAAGCATGATTATACAATCCTAAACCTCGCGGGACAGCTCAGGGTAATGAGCCAGACTATGGCGACTCAGAGCATGAATTATGTAGAGAATGCGCCGCGTGACTACGAAACTTATGATCGGGATCTGGGGTTATACAGTAAGGACCTGAATAAGCTGATTACGAATTATGATCACATTATTGAGTCATTCAAGGAGCGTGAACTTCACCCTGAGTTGTGGAACTTCAGTGCGGTAAAATCGGCTAATGCTACGGAGAATTCAGGTGTTTTATCCCTGCTTGGTGCAAAAGATGTGATTTATTGTAGCTGGGACAAGGCCTCCAGAAATCAACTTGATGTGACCGCGGAGGTTTGGGATAGCTTCAAGTCTGGATTGCTCCGCGAACTGGGAGAAGACAAACAAGCACCACGCCTTGAATATGCCGCCATTTATATTATTGAGAATGAACAAAAGTTGATGCAGGCATCGACCGATCTCGCGGCAACATTTCGTACCATGATGGAAGCTAAACTCGAGGAGATAACACGCTATAACAGGATAGCTATGGCGCTTTCGTTTGTAACCATCGTGGTGATTCTACTTATCCTTTATCGAAACACCTTCAATCCACTGGACCGCACCGTCAAGGCTTTTACCCGTGTCGCCCGCGGTGATTTACAGCACCAGGTAGAGGTATCGGGCTCTACAGAAATTACCAGCTTGATTAAGACATTTAACATGATGACACGAAGGCTGGAGTCCTTGTTTCAACTCACAGACAGGATCCACCAGGCGACCACTTTGGATGATACTCTCAAGTTCGTATTCGAAGAGTTCAGCAGTCTGTTGCCAATTGACTGGGTAGGTATGTTGTTCCTTAAGCCTGGTGAAAAGGGAGTTGTGTTGGAAAGGCAATATGCAGGGAAGCAAAGCCAGTTGCACGAGAAAGATACATTCAGCCTTGCAAATTCACCCTTCAGCCAGCTTAAGGCTGATTCCCATCCTTTGATCGTCAATCACACGTCAAGTCAGTATATAGACAATGACTTCCTATCTGCCTTATCCAGCAATGGCTTTCATGCATCGATCTTTTTTCCAATGAGCATAAAAACCGATGAGCTGGTGGTTCTCGTTTTTGCCGCTGACCAGATCGAGGCCTATCAAGAAGAACATATTGAGCTATTGGAAAACATTGCGACACAGGTTGGTCATGCATTCGACAAGACCATTGGTATGGAGAGCCTGGTCATTTCTGCGGTTGAGGGGCTGGCAAAACTGGCGGAAAACCGTGACCCAGAGACAGGCGATCACCTCGTCAGAATGAGCCTTTATTCGGCGATAATCGCTGAGCAGCTTAGTGATTCAGGACCATACCAGGAGCAGTTATCACCAGCTTATGTGCGTGACGTTTTCCGTTTTGCACCGATGCATGATATTGGCAAGGTTGGTGTGCCAGACAGTATTTTGTTGAAACCGGGCAGGCTTGATGAAGATGAGCGTAAACAGATGGAAATCCATCCAGTGACGGGGGCTGAAGTATTACGACGGTGCGAAGAGCAAGTACAGCTTGCAGGCTATAGTATATTTTCAGTCGGGATTGAGATTGCGGAGGCGCATCATGAGAAGTTTGATGGCTCTGGTTACCCCTATCAGCTGGCAGGTGATGATATACCGTTGTCTGCAAGGATTGTGGCGGCGGCTGATGTGTTTGATGCCCTGACATCGAAGCGTCCCTACAAGGAAGCATGGGATATCGATCGTGCAATGGAGCTGATGCGAGAACAGGCAGGCCTACATTTTGACCCTGTCGTGATTGAAGCATTTGAGCAAGCCATGCCACGAGTGTTACAGGTTTATCAGCAACATAAGCATGTCTGAAGGTAGACCTCTATCAGGTTATAGTTATGTTAAAAATCAACCTGTTAGATATTTTCCATCTGTCAATATGTTATGTAAATAACCCCCAATAAACTCTTTATACCCTCGTATTAGTGTAATTTTGTTTGAAACGACAACCGATCCTGTTGTACAACGAGCATCCCTGCGTGAAGCAGGTGCTAAGTGCACCGCTACGCGAACAGAATTTTGAATCTATATAAATGGAGAATCCCGATGATTAAACCAGTTGGTGCCGATGAACTCATGCCGCTGTTCGTTTACGATGATGCCAAGCATGATGCCCTGTCAAAAGAAGCCGAAGGCCTGCCTTCTGTTGTAATCAGCTCAGCTGCGGCCGGTAATGCCGTCATGATGGGTGGTGGTTACTTCACGCCGCTGACTGGTTACATGAACGTGGCTGATGCCATGGGATGTGCCGAAAACATGAAGACTACAGATGGCAAGTTCTTCCCGGTTCCGGTTCTGAACCTGGTAGAAGACGTTTCAGCTATCGAAGGTGCGACACGCATCGCCCTGCGTGACCCTAATGTCGACGGCAACCCTGTTATTGCTATCCAGGACGTTGAAGCCATCGAAGAAGTGACCGATGAGCAGATGAAGATTATGACCGACAAGGTCTACCGTACTGATGACGCTGAGCACCCTGGTGTTGCCGCATTCAACGGTGTAGGTCGCATGGCCATCTCCGGTCCTATCCAGGTACTGAACTTCAGTTACTTCATTACTGATTTCCCGGATACTTTCCGTACCGCTGTAGAAATTCGTAACGATATTATGGAACGTGGCTGGAAGAAGGTTGTTGCCTTCCAGACCCGTAACCCGATGCACCTTGCCCACGAAGAACTGTGTCACATTGCCATGGATCGTCTTGGTTGTGACGGACTCGTCATCCACATGCTGCTCGGTAAACTGAAACCGGGTGATATCCCTGCACCGGTTCGTGATGCTGCGATTCGCAAGATGGTAGAACTGTACTTCCCACCAAACAGTGCCGAAGTAACCGGTTACGGTTTCGACATGCTCTACGCTGGTCCACGTGAAGCAGTACTGCACGCCTACTTCCGCCAGAATATGGGTGCCACGCACTTCATCATTGGTCGTGACCACGCTGGTGTCGGTGATTACTACGGTGCTTTCGATGCACAGACCATTTTCGATGACGAAGTACCAGCAGGTGCCATGGAAATTGAAATCTTCAAGGCTGACCACACTGCATGGTCGAAGAAGATGAACAAGGTTGTCATGATGTGTGAAGCCCCTGACCACGAAAAAGAGGACTTCGTCCTGCTGTCAGGCACGAAGGTTCGTGAAATGCTCGGTAACGGCATTGCACCACCGAAGGAATTCTCACGTCCTGAAGTGGCCCAGATCCTGATCGACTACTACTCGAACTTATAATCGAGATGTAGCAGGTATCTCCAAGGCCCTGTCGGTAACGGCAGGGCTTTTTTATTGCTTGCACAGGTAGGTCGGAACGATGTCCTCGAGTCGTGCCGGCGTGCCGAACCGCTGCGGAAAATCCTCTGCACAGACACTGTCGACGCTAAGCGACAGGTAGTTGTCATAACTCATCGGCTTACCCGGTATGAGACCGAGCATACGTGCCTGTAGAGCAGACAGTTTGTCGTTTAGCCCTATCACCCATCGTTTCATGCCACAGGTTCTGGCTGTGTACTCGACGAGTTGTTGCAGGGTGTAGACATCAGGTCCACATAGGTTATAACCGTGACCGATTGTATCAGCATCATCGAGTGACAGGACAAATGCGCGTACAACATCATCGACATGGATCGGGGCAAAGCGTGCGTTCGGGCAGGCGAGGGGGAATACGGGAGCGATCCTGAGCAGACCGGCAAAACGATTAAAGAAGCTGTCGCCGGGACCGTATATGATCGATGGGCAGAACCAACTCGTGGCCAGACCATGCTGACTGGCCGTAGCAACCAGGTTTTGGGCCTCACCCTTGCTGAACAGGTATTGGCTTGGCCCCTTGTCTGCATTGGCATGCAGGGCGCTCATGTGTAACAGCCGCGGTACGCTGTTTTGCTCGCAGGCACGAATCACCTTTTGCGTCAGTTCGACGTGGGCGCGACGGAAGCCACTGCCATCAGAGCCTGCTTCATTCAGTATGCCGACCAGGTTGATGACGGCCTTGCAGCCCTGGGTAAGCGTGAGCAGTGTCTCGGGTTGATGGATATCGACCTGAACCATGTCGATACCCTCGCAGCCAATAAGCGGGTGGCGGAGTGATTTTTTACGTGTAGGGACACGCACAATATGTCCACGGCCGGCAAGCTCACTGGCGAGCCGCCTGCCGACAAAACCACCGCCACCAAGAATGCAGATGCGATCCGTCATAGCCTGAGCATAGATCGGAATACCTGCTACGAATACATGCAGGGCATGTGGGTTTTCCCGTTTAGTTCAGTTTTAATACTGACAGGTCCAGCTTGCCGTTACTGACTGGCGGACACCAGTAGTAGCTGCCACTGATCGGTTGTGTGAATCGAAACAGACCATCGGTGATACCGTCTTCAAGCCCCACCATTCGAGTGAGTACGGCCTCAAAGGCATCGAGTGACTTGCCGAACGCAACAAACATGAGGCCTTCACTGGGGCCATCACTCCAGGGCATGGAACGGCGCAACATAAATGCTTCCGGGGTAAAGCTCTCCTGCGTAGAGCGCTTAACGTGGGCCGACTCAGGTGCTTCATCAAATTCCTCGTTATCACTGATATGACGACCAATGATGTCGTCGCGTTCACGTGTCTCGAGGCTGTCGAAGTAGTCAAGGTCATGCAGCCATTGCTGTACGGCAACAAAACTGCCGCCATCCAGTTCAGGACCGGAATCGGATACAATCGCGGCATTGATCGCATCATCGCCTTGAGGGTTTTCCGTACCATCTTCATAACCAGACAGGTCATGGTTACCGTCATATTGGAAGCCATCCACGATCGAGGTGGGCTCGAAGGCGCTGGACAGGATATGCGTGAGAAAACGCCCCTTGTGCAGTAGTTTGCCGCGGTCATCACCGCGTAGCCAGCACCACAGCGACATGGGTGTAGAGGGTACCTCGATACCTTTGCCAGTGAGTGCCGGCAGGTTACGCATGCCCGGTATGTCTGCGCCCAGCTCTGCGAGCAGCGCACTGCCAAGACCCACAACAAGTTCATCACCCTCAAATTCTGCGGCGAGGGCCTGCAGCGCGCTAGCAGGATCGCTGTCTGGTAGCAGGGTGAATGTCAGGTAGCGGGCAAGGCGTGTTTCGTCTGCGAGGATACCGGGTTGTATGGTTTGCATAACAGATTCCCTGTAGTGGTAAGTCTTTTCATTACAGTGTAAACACGAATCCGCAAAGATAAAACATGAATATGCGCTACTTGCCTGATGAGATATGATTTGTAGCATGAATGCCCGAATGCAGTTGATACCGCTGATATTGATACTCCTGATGCTTGGTGGCTGTGCCGAGTTGCAGTACTACGGTCACGCGGTATCCGGCCAACTGGAGGTGATCGATAAACGCCGTCCAATCCCCGAGGTGATTGCGGATCCTGATACAGCCAGCCATGTTCGCCAGCGACTTGAATACATCGAACAGGCACATGAGTTTGCGATCCGTGAGCTGCAGTTACCGGATTCAGACAGTTTCCGTTCCTACAGTGATGTCGGTCGTCCTTACGTACTGTGGAACGTGTTCGCGACACCCGAGTTGTCACTGGATACGAAGCAGTGGTGCTACCCGTTTCTTGGCTGTCTTGGTTATCGTTCTTATTTCAACAATGACTATGCAAAAGAAGTTGCCGGCCAACTGGCTGAGCAGGGCTGGGATGTACACATCGCGAATTCACCGGCCTATTCGACCCGCGGTTTTTTTGCAGACCCGGTCTACAACCCAATGCTGCGTTACCCGGAGCTGGATATTGCGGCGATCCTGTTTCATGAACTCGCCCACGAAAAGATTTACATGAAGAACGACTCGCAGGCGAATGAATCATTTGCAGTCGCGGTCCAGTTTGAGGGTATACGGCGCTGGTTAGAAGCGAAACAACAACCAGAACGGTTTGCCACGTATAGTCAGACAGAAAAACGTGATGAAGAATTTGTTGCACTGCTGACCCGGCACCGCGAAGCGCTGGAACGCTTATATGACTCGGACAAGACAGACACAGAAAAACGCCGCGGTAAAAAAACAATACTCAGGGCATTGGGTGAAGAATATATTCAGTTGAAACAGACATGGCAGGGCTATGCGGGTTACGATCACTGGTTCAACAAGCCACTTAACAATGCCATGCTTGCACCAGTGGGTACGTATCATGGTGATGTAAACGCGTTTACACAGTTACTCAGGGAAAATAATAATAATATTGAGCTGTTCTACCGGGCAGCCAACAGGCTTGCAGATATGGAACCGGAGAACCGCAGGAAGCAGTTGGATAAACTGTTATCTCGGTACAACCGCGATCATGTTAACAATTAAGTTCGCTTAAATCGGGCGCGTAACGCATCACCATGTTACGTCCGCATTCCTTGGCCTGGTAGAGGGCAGTGTCAGCATGACTGATCATCTCTTCGATCGAGGCAGGCAACTCCATGCAGTAGCCAATACTCGTGGTGATGGGAACGGTGATATCGTCTGATACAAGCGGGTTTCGCTCGATCGCATCACGAACCCGTTCAAAAAGTTTTTCTGCATTGGGTGCATCAAGGTTTACGCACAGGACACAAAACTCCTCTCCACCCATGCGCGCAACGATATCGGTATCACGGAACTCGTGTGTCAGGATGTCAGAGATATGTTTGAGTGCGAGGTCACCAATGTGATGGCCATACGTGTCATTAATCTTCTTGAAATAGTCGATATCAAGCATGGCTGTAGTCAGAGTGACATTACTACGCTGTGCATTGCGGAACAGTTTATATCCGCTTTCGAAAACATATTTCCGATTGAGAAGGCCTGTCAGAAAATCACGGGTCGCAGCGCTCTGTAATTTTAGATAACTCTCTACTGCGTCAATGCTGTGGTTGATACGGCAGTAAAGCTCCTCGTGTATGAATGGTCGACGGATGAAATCATTTGCGCCGGATTTTAGCAATTTTGCAGATATAAAACCTGAATCCTGTGAAGAGAGACCCAGTACAGCCAGCTCATGGCGGTTATGTTTTTCACGAACCCGGGTGATAAATTCCATCCCATCCATATTGGGCATATTGTAGTCGGATATAACAAGGATCGTATCCGGGTGCTCTTCAAGTTGTGCAAGTCCCTCAAGCCCATCAGAGGCAGTAATCACATTCAGGAAATGCAGTTCGAGGAGTGCCTTCAAATGTTGGCGTGATGAAGCTGAGTCATCAACAATGAGCACTTTGCGGTCAATGTTGTTACGTAGCCGGGCGATGGATTCGGTCACGTACTGAATTTCATTCATGTTACGTTTGACAACATAATCGAGAATAGGCTTCGAGAACATTAAGTTATGCGTTTCATCGCACAGTGTACCGGTGAGTACAATGGGTGGAATGCCCATACTCAACACGTAGTCGACGACTTCACCATTTGGAGCGTCAGGCAGATTCAGATCCAGGGTGGCGAGGAAGAAATCGTCTTTGCGGTCTTCGAGAATTTGCCGGGTTTCCTCCAGCGATGATGCTGATTCAACACCAATCTCGTATTGATGACGCAGCGTATGAGAAAGAAGTTCGTTGATAGCCCGACTATCTTCGACAACAAGCACCTTCTTTGATTGGTTAGTCATAGTGGGCCAAATTGCTGGATATACTCATTAAAAGTATCGGCGTTTGAATGCGATACTTTACCATGGTTTCTCTGCTGTTATCAGGATCTGGGCTTGACGGTATCAAGTCGTTTGGCAAGCGGGGTAACGCGTTGTCCCAGGTGTTTCTCAAACACGGCCATCGTCGACAGGACCTTCTTGACGTATTTGCGTGTCTCATAGAACGGGATGGTTTCGATCCAGATATCGGCGGGCATTTCAGCTGCGCCCGGTAGCCAGCTTTTAACGCGCTGTGCACCTGCATTGTACGAAGCGGTGGCAAGGACCTTGTGGCCCTTGTTGATGTCGAGTACACGTCGCAAGTGTGCCGTACCGAGACGGATGTTTTTGTCGACGTTCAGGATCTCATGGCGGTTACGCAGTGACAGGCGCAGTTTGCGTGCTTCTCTGCGTGCCGTGCCCGGCATGAGTTGCATGAGCCCCAGTGCTCCGGCATGGGAACGCGCATCGGTCATGTAGGCGCTTTCCTGTCGCAGCACCCCGTACACCCAGGCCGGTTCAATCTTGTTACGTTTGGCATGGCGCAGGACCTGTTTTTCAAACACGATCGGGTAACGAAGTTTCAGGTCATCGAGTGTGTCTGTACGACCAATCGTAAACACGGCCCGATCGTGCCAGCCGAGTTGGCTGGCCAGTACTGCCGCGAGTTGTAATTGTCGCGGTGTCATGGTCTTGATCGCGAACTGCCATTCACGGCGGCCGTTGACGGTCATACCAATTTTGTACAGTTCTTCAGCACGGGCAATGCCGGGTATGGCACGAATTTCGGCCAGTTCCTCACGGCTTGATGTCAGTGGCGTACCCTCCAGCGCATAGGGAATGCCGAGTCGGTCCGCGGCGAGCAGCCCCTGGTAACTGAAGTCCTTGGCCAGTCGTATGTAGATCGTTTCGGACTTTTGCTTCTGTGTCAGCTCATCGAGTGCACGGGCACGCCAGTACTGCCAGTTACTTTCATTACGTCGTTGTGCGGGCAGTGCATCGACAGATTGCAGGACGGCCTGCCAATCGTTACTGAGCAGGGCAGTACGAACCCGCCAATCCTGCACCGTCTTGTCGACGCTTGAGTCATCCAGTGCCTTTAACAGGGGCAGGGCCTCGGGGATACGTTGCGTCGCGGCAGACATGGCGACACTGCGGTTAGTCTTATTGATTTCATCCGACGTAAACGAGTAGCGGGTTTTTATTTTCTGCCAGCGTTTGTCCGCTTCGGCAGCATCGATCCTGGCAAGACGTTCCACACCGTGCAGGACGATTTCACGAACCAGTGGCGTATCGGCGCGGAAGTGTTTATGCCCGAGCATTTTCGCCGGTTTGCGGTACATGCGTCGCCAGCGCTCAACCCATTTACGTTCAGACGGGCCAAGGAAACGCGCCAGGTATTTGGCGAGGTTGGGGCGGCGCTTGTGCATGGCCATTCGAATGCGCTTCCAGATCAGCTGCGGGGTCGCGGCGCCACTGGCACGCCAGTTGGCAAAGACCTTGTCGCAGCTGCGTGGTTGTGACTTGCCAACCAGCCAGAGTTTCTCTGTGGCCACATTGGCGGCCTGTTTATCCCCGACATTCTGTAAGGCCAGTGCATGGTAACAGGCCAGTTTGGTACTTTTCAGTTCGGTGTAATTATCGAGGAACATCTGCCAGCGTCCCTGCCGGGCGAGTTTGACCAGCCATTGTGCGCGCAGTCGGTTAGCAAGCGGTGAATGCTTATTATTTTTAAAAAATGCCTGGTACTGCTTGACGGGTGGCTTGTTTAGTTGCCGTTTCAGGTACTCGTAATCGAGGTAACTCTTTAATACATAGTTATCGAGGCGTTTGCGAAGCTTACGGAATTTAGTGATTGTACCCTTGCGCACAGCATTGCGCGCCGCCCTGAAATCCTCACGCTGGTTTTCAAGAGCAGTTTTGGCGCTGACAGGCGCTGTTATGACTAACAGGCTGGCAACAATGATGGATACGACAATCTGTTTCACTGAATAATCCGTTTAGCCTTGATGCTGGCAGGGGAGTGTTTCCCGTACAGGTTGAGTATAAACCCTGTACAGGGTTTCAGCAGTAAGCATATTGCTTGATTTGTTCGGAAGGGCTGGATAGCCTGAGCATATGAAAGAACATGTCGCGCTGCGCCGTAGTATATCCCTGACAATGGTGACCTTTTATGGTCTCGGTACGATTATCGGTGCCGGGATCTACGTACTGATCGGCAAGGTTGCCGGTGAGGCCGGCCTGTATGCACCGCTCGCCTTTCTGGTAGCCGCTTTGCTGGTGGCCTTTACTGCCTTCAGTTATGCCGAACTTGTGTCACGTTATCCACGCAGTGCCGGTGAGGCTGTTTACGTCGGACGTGCCTTCAAACAACCCTGGCTTGCGCGAACAATTGGCCTGCTGATTATTGTCATCGGGATTATCTCCACGGCGACACTTGCGAACGGCTTTGTCGGTTACCTGGACCGGTTTATTGAGTTGCCTGACTGGTTAACGATGTCCGCACTGGTTGTCGGGCTGGGCATCATCGCGGCCTGGGGCATCAAGCAGTCGGTTGGTTTTGCCGCCTTGCTGACCGTGGTCGAGATTATCGGGTTGTTTATTGTTTTGTGGGCCGCACGCGATGTTGTCATGAACCTGCCAGACCATGTCGGCACGCTCATGCCAGGCGCCGATGCACTTACCTGGCAAGGGATCATGGTCGGCGCGTTTATCGCCTTTTATGCCTTCATCGGTTTCGAAGACATGGTCAACGTTGCCGAGGAGGTCAAGGATGCGAGTCGTACCGTACCGATTTCGATCGTCATCGTGCTCATTATTACGACCTTGCTGTATGTACTCGTTGCCATGACGGCCGTAGCGGGTATGCCACTTGACGAACTGGTTGCCAGTGAGGCGCCGCTTGCCGACATGTACACCCACTATACCGGGCAGGCTGCAACGGTCATTGTCATCATTGGTCTGCTCTCGGTACTTAACGGTATTCTTGTTCAGATCATCATGGCGACGCGCGTTCTGTATGGCATGAGTTCACAGGGCTGGTTACATGACTGGTTTTCACGTGTGCACCTCGGAACACGAACACCACTGAATTCAACGCTGGTCATCACCATTGTCATCCTCGTCATGGCGCTGGCCTTTCCACTCGTCACACTCGCGAAGATGACAAGTTTTGTCACACTGCTGGTGTTTACCATGATGAACGTGTCGTTGTGGCGCGTAAAACTCATCTACCACGATCATGAAGGATTTACCGTGCCGTTACTCGTACCGATTCTCGGCTCATTTGTCTCGGGTGGTTTTCTTGCTTACCAGGTTGTGCATGCCCTGTAGATGGATGTGATGCTGACAGAGTGGGCGGCTTACCTCGTGCTTGGTATGTTTGCCGGTACGGTCGCCGGCTTGCTCGGTGTCGGCGGCGGGCTCATTATTGTCCCGGTGCTCGTGTTTATTTTTACAGGCCATGGCTTTACGTCAGAGACAATTGTTCACCTTGCCGTGGGTACGTCACTGGCGACCATCATTGTCACCTCCATTTCATCGGCGCGTGCACACCATCAACACGGTGCGGTCATGTGGCCAACATTCTGGCGACTGACGCCCGGTATTATCATAGGCACCTTGATAGGCACGGCACTTGCCGACCTGATGAACGCGGTCTCGCTGCGGACCTTCTTTGGTGTGTTTGAGCTTATCGTGGCAACGCAGATGGCACTGAATATCAAACCGGATCCACACCGGCAATTGCCGGGCTGGTTCGGCACCAGCCTTGCGGGTTCGACCATTGGCAGTATCTCGGCGATTGTCGGTATTGGTGGCGGTACGATGACCGTGCCGTTCCTGGTCTGGTGTAACGTCGTGATGCAAAAGGCCGTCGCGACCTCGGCCGCAGTGGGTCTGCCGATCGCCATTGCCGGGGCAACCGGTTTTCTCATTACCGGTCTGAACGAAATCCATTTGCCCGACTATGCGATGGGTTATATCTACCTGCCGGCACTCGTCGGTATTGTCGCAACCAGTATGCTGTTTGCACCACTGGGTGCGCGGCTGGCACATCGCCTGCCGGTACCGATCCTGAAAAAGGTCTTTGCCGTGTTACTCGCCGTGCTCGGTATCAGGATGTTGATCCCGGCTTAAAAGACCTATGAATAACATGGCTATTAGTGCCATACTGTGCCCATAACACTTGGTAGTCTTCAATGAAGCAGATGTTATGGATATAACGGCCTATTTAGACAAGATGCGCGGTGGTAAGAAATGCCCGCCACGGGCGCCCTGGCATGAAATATTCTGGTCGGCATTCGGCGCATTTGTCGGCATCTTCGCGATATACATGATTGGCCACCTGCATGACCTGCAGCTGGAGGACTCATTGTTCCTCGTCGGTTCATTCGGTGCCACAGCCGTATTGCTGTACGCAATTCCCCTGAGTCCCTTTGCCCAGCCGCGTAACCTCGTCGTCGGACACATCATGTCAGCCATCGTTGGGGTCAGTTGTGTGCTGGCGGTGCCAGATAGCACGGCCTTTGCGGCAGCTACTGCTGTTGCATTGTCTGTCGTTGCGATGCACCTGACACGCAGCCTGCACCCGCCGGGTGGGGCGACCGCGCTGATCGCCGTGGTGGGCAGTGAGCACATCCATGAGCTGGGTTACTGGTATGTCGTCAGCCCGATTGGCCTGGGGGTGATCATCATGCTCATCGTCGCACTGATCATGAATAACCTGTCGCCGCACCGCCGCTACCCCCAATACTGGTGCTGAATACGCCGATCAGGCCGGCCAGTGACCCGGTTTTTTGCCGTCACAACCTTGCTGAAGCGGTTATTTATCCTACACTTTCTTGAAGTATTTATTCGGGGTGTACTGCATTATGGCGTTGGAACGTATAGGGGCTGGTGAATTCATAGTTGGTCAGAAACTCAGCTACCCGGTGTACGACGATTCAGGTAAGTTGTTGTTAAAAAAGGGCGCACGTATCGCCTCGCATTCACAACTTACCTCACTCATCGAGCGTGGCCTGTACCGTTCCACGACAATGGCGCCTGAACCCGAATCGCAGCTAGAGACACCGGCAAGGCAGAAGGAATTCGCGTTCGATACACTCAAGGATATTTCGCAACGACTGCCACTGATGTTTGAGGCACTGACCAGTGCAAAACCTGGCGCATGTGACATACTCCATCGTATTACCAGCGATATTCAGCGGGCTTGCATGTCCAATCCGGATGAAGTGCTGGCCACAATCCACCTGTGCCATGACTCAAAGTACACGGTTTATCACCCGATTCAGCAAGCAATCCTGTGTGAGATTGTCGCAGCAGATATGGGGCTGTCCGTAGATACGCGCCTGAGTATTATTTCAGCGGCATTGACCGCGAATATTTCAATCCTGGAAATGCAGGAGCGCTTCCATTCGCAGCAAGATGCCTTGAGTGAAGAGCAGCGGGAAGTTATCAATAATCATTCAGCGGAAAGTGCCAGGATATTGCGTGAAGCAGGTGTTACTGATAGCACCCTGCTTGATGCAGTCATGCAACATCACGAAAATGTAAATGGTCAGGGCTACCCACAGGGATTTGAAGGCGAACAGATCAGCGAGGCAGCAGCAATATTGGCGGTTGCGGATCGCTACAGTGCAATGGTATCAGGTCGTGCGTACCGCAAGCCGCTTACTGCACAGGATGCATTGCGAAAGTTCTTTATGCATCGCGATGGTGTATTTCATGAAGAGATTGCACTGCGTTTTATCAAGGAACTCGGTATCTATCCCCCCGGCAGCTTCGTGAAACTGGAGAATGGCGAAACGGCCATTGTCACTCGTCGTGGTAAGCAGGACAGAATGGCACCCATGGTGTGCAGCTTTATGGATCCGAACGGTGGCATGTATATAAAACCACGCAAACGAGACAGTACAATGAGCCAGTACAGGATCAAACAAAGCTGTATGTATGACGAGTATGATAAATTGAATTGTCGTATGCTTTGGAATTTTCAAGAATAAGCATGGACAGTTATTCAGTCAGTTATCAGCACAGGCACAGTTGTAACGAGTAACCAACATGGGACGCTACCGCCCCCCCGCAGCGAAAAAATCACCGTACATCACGTCGGAAGGCCACGAGCGTCTGAGCACCGAGCTTGAAGACCTGTGGCCCAGGCGCCGTGAAGTTGTCGCAGCCTTGTCAGCAGCGGCCGCCGAAGGCGACCGCTCGGAAAATGCCGAGTATATCTACCGTAAGAAACAGCTGCGTGAGATGGACCGGCGTATCCGTTACCTGCAAAAACGCCTTGATGAACTCAAGATCGTGAGCAATACCCCCGCCGATCCGAACAAGGTGTTCTTCGCAGCCTGGGTCGAGCTGGAAGACGAGCAGGGTGACTGTGTGCGTTACCGCATTGTCGGGCCGGATGAGTTCGATGAGCAGCCTGACTGGATCAGCGTCGATTCACCCGTAGCAAGGGCGGTGCTCGGTAAATCCCTCGAT
>Ga0316207_10001337_pt1 | contig 31076 bp, 27 predicted proteins | sample 6weekpyrite_MG_FD_204943 | JGI IMG/M metagenome (GOLD analysis project Ga0316207, IMG submission 204943) | Microbial mat bacterial communities from mineral coupon in-situ incubated in ocean water Damariscotta River, Maine, United States -... | ecosystem: Environmental > Aquatic > Marine >...
ACCCCTAACGGGGTAGATTTAACTTTTCATTTATTAATCCGTAAAAGGAACAAAGTACCTTTTACTTCGCTTGGACCGCTCTGGTCACTAAAGCTAACCCCTAACGGGGTAGATTTAACTTTTCATTTATTAATCCGTAAAAGGAACAAAGTACCTTTTACTTCGCTTGGACCGCTCTGGTCACTAAAGCTAACCCCTAACGGGGTAGATTTAACTTTTCATTATTCTGTCTATTACCGGCTCTAAATTAATTCTCTCTTCAACCATACTCGGTGGCAATTTATCACATGCCAAGAGTGCCTTATGAATCTCATCTGCTTCGACATACTGAACATGATGAACATATTTAAAAAGCTCTTTTTGATGAAAAAAGTATTTACCAGTAATAATTTTACACCCAAAGTGAGCCGGTTCAAGCGGATTATGCCCGCCGACATCATCTCTGAATGCACCTCCAAGAATTGCTATATCACTAATAGCGTAAATATTATTTAACTCACCCATAACATCTACCAAAATTATATCTGTTTTGAACTCTCTATCTTTAGAAAACCTACTGATAGTTAAGTTATTTTTATCTGCATAGAGTTTCATAAGTTGAAAAACTTTTTCAAATCTCTCTGGATGTCTTGGGACTATAACTAATTTTGTATCACTCTGCTTTTTATACTCAACAAATGATTTTAGAACGCTCTCCTCTTCACCATCATGAGTGCTGCCAGCTACTATCAACTCAACATTTGGTTTTTCATAAACTTTTGTTTTAACTATTTCACCGGCTAATTTGATATTTCCGATTACCTCAATGTTTTTAGCACCAAGGGCAAGAAAACGATTTTTATCAGTTTCACTCTGTGCATAAATTATTTCTACATGTGCTAGCATTTTTTTGTAAAACCAGGCAAATTGCAGATATTTTTTAACACTTTTTTCAGAGATACGGGCATTTAAAAGTATGATTCTCGTACCTTTAGAGCTTAAAACAGTGAAAAGCATAAACCAAAACTCTGCTTCTAAGACAATTAATACATCCTGTTTCTTAGCCCAAAACGGTAAAAACATCTCATACGGCAAATACCTAATCTCTGCATCATACTTTTTTGCTTCTAGCTGCCCTGTATGAGTTATTGTGGTTATTTTGATATCTCTATCTTTTAAAAGCTCTAAAAGTGGTTTCAAAGCCCTTGCTTCACCAAGTGAACAGACATGAAACCATATTCCGTTACTACTGCTGAATTTTGAGTTGTTAAAAAGAAAGAAACGAGATGGAATTGATTCTCTATATTTTTGTTTAAACGAGAGATATACCAAAAGAGGCAGTGCTACAAAATATAGCACCACACTTAAGATGAAGTATAAAAGCGTAAAAGGCTTCAAGCCCTACTCTTGAGTAGTTTCCACATAAAGAATACGACCACAATGTGGACATGTAGTAATATCTTCTGCTTTTATTACATCTGCATAAATTTTATCATTAATAATCATATGACAACCCATACATGCTTGCTCTTCAACAGGTACTACAGTAGTGTTTTTAGCCCATCTACGAATTTTTTGATAGAATGCAAGACCCTTTTGGTTCATCTCAGAGATAAGTTTCTCTTTTTGAACAAATACTTCTTGACGAGACTTATGAATTACTTCAAGTTTTTTATCAACATCAGCTTTTACAGACTCTAGATTATGATCTAACTCTTTTAAAGCCTCTTTTGAAGCTTCAACCTGTTGAGTTTTTAACTCAATGATTTTTTCAAGTCTCTCAATCTCTTCATTTGCAAAAGTAACCTGTTCTTTAGCAATCTCCTCTTCAAGTTGAAGTGATTTCATCTCACGCTCTGTCTTGATGTCACCGCTTTTTTTAGAGTTCTCTTCTAGTTTTTGTGAAAGTTCCGCTAAATGAAGTTCATTCTTTTGCTTTTTTACCTGCTCTTCTTTTATCTCATTAGTTAAATTTTCAATATCAGAGTCGATACTCTTCTTCTTAGCTAACGCTGCTTCAAGTTTGTAGTTAGCTTCATCAATTTGAGGTTCAAAAGCATCTATATCTTTATCTACTTGCGACAGGTCAATTAACTGTTTTAGATGTAAGTTCATTAATCTCCTTTGGATTAAATAATTGTGCCAATTTCTTAAATATAAGTAAAAGGGTTCTTTGATGATGAAATTATAGCTTCTAAACCTAAATTTTTCAAATGTTTAAGTAAAATCTCTGCAAAAAAGTGTTCACTTTCAAAATGTCCTATGTCAATTAGTGACAAATTTATACTTTTTGCCTCCATAGCATCATGATACTTCACATCACCTGTCAAGAAGCAATCAGCGTCTATAGACTTGATTAAAGAGCATCCTGAACCTGTTGTCAAAGCTGCTTTTTTAACCCTTGAAGAACTTTTTACACATTTTGCATGCGGAAGTGAAAAAGCCGATGCAACTTTTCTTGCAAAAACATCAAAATCTTCATCTACATCCAAATACGCAACAAATCCATCTTTTTGAGAAATTTTATAACCTAGTATCTCTGTTGCCACATATTCATTTAGATGGGTTTGGTCAAAATTTGTATGCATTGATATATTAGAGATATTTTTTTGTATCATTTTATAAATTAGGTTTGCAGGATATTTACTGAACTCCAACTGCTTCAATCCGCCAAAAATAATAGGATGATGAGTTATTAAAAGAGTGTTCTCTTCCATAGAGTCTATAAGTGATTCATCTACATCTATGCTCAATACTATTTTTTGTATATCTTGATTAAAATCTCCAATCAATAAACCTGAGTTATCCCAAGGTTCCTGTAACTCAAATGGTGACAATGTATCAAGGAATTTATAAATCTCTGATATTTTCATCTCTATTTCCTTTTTCTAATCAAATCTGAACCAGTCCAGTTTTGACTCAATCACTAAAGCTGCGCCTTATGGCGAGAATAATTTAAAGTTTTTCTAACTCTTCTTTTGCTTCATCAAAATCCGGATTTATTTCAATAGCTTTTTTGTACATCTCTTTTGCTTCATCAGGATGTTTCATCTCAACTAAAAGATTTCCGTAGTTGTAGTATGTTATAGCATTTTTATCATTTATTGCCAAAGAGGCTGTTAAATGCATTTTAGCTGAGACAAACTCTTCATTTGCTCTATAGATAGATGCAATAGCGTTGTGAATGTACTCACTGTTTTTATCTAATTCAAGAGCATCTTTGTAGTATTTCATAGACTCATCATTATCACCGAGCTGCTGTAAAATATATCCTATTTTAAATAATACATCCGAATTTTGTGGCTCTTTAGCGCTTGCCTCCATTAGTAAAGCCAGTGCTTTTTGCATCTCTCCCTCTTCAAATGCAAGATCTGCTTTTTCTATTAATGCTTCAGGGTCAAATGGTGAAAATGCATTGGCATTTTTCAACTCATCGGCATTTGAATTATCAGCTGTGGGCTTAGGGTCTTGCAGTGTCTGAATATGCTCATAAATTTTAAATGCAAAAAAAGCAGAAGCTCCCAACATAATGATTTGAAATAGTGTCATTTTACTGCCTTTAGTAAGTTTTTATTAATTAATTCTATAAGTTGAAGTGGATCGACCTGCTCGCCGCCTACTCTAAAACTAAAATGAAGATGCGGACCTGTTACTCTACCACTCTCGCCTGACAAACCCACAATATCACCTCTCTTAACCACACTGCCTTTTTTAACATCAAACTTACTCATATGATAGTAACATGAATATACTCCTTGTCCATGGTCTATTATAACTGAACCACCTGAGTAAAACCTATCTTTGGCTAAAACAACCAAGCCATCATTACATGCCGATAGAGGAGTGCCAACCTTCGCTCTGAAGTCTGTCCCGCTGTGATAACCTTTAAGTGTGTTATTATAAACTCTAGCTTTACCGAAGGAGCTTGTTATTTTACTACTCAACGGTACTATAAATTTTTTTGTAATGTAGCTTTTACTGCTTATAGTTCTATATATTTTCATAGCCTCTGCATACTCTTTAGAAGCTCTCTTTTTATCTTTTTTACTAAGCCTTACTTTTGAACTACTTACTTTAATAGTCTCTTTTTTATATTTTCCATCCTCTATATGAAAGAGCATAGTTTTACTTTTTTCTCTATCTGCTTCCCTATAAAGAAGCTCTACTTTTTTCTCTTTTGGTTTTTCGTAATAACTGATAGGCAGCAGAACATAAGCCCTATTCTTATCTATAGGATTCTCAAAAACCTTATACTTTTTTTTACCTACAACTACCTTTTCATAGCTGATATCTTTCTCTTTTTGAAACTCCAAGAGTGTTGTTTTTCCATTTGCTATAGTTGTGTTTGAGACCTCAACACCAAATGCAAAAAGGCTACATGTCAAGAGTGTTAAAAGAAGTATCGACCTCATCAATAATCCTTCATAGCACGCTGTATATCACGTTTCATATCTTTTTCTTTAAGGTCATGCCTCTTATCGTGAAGTTGTTTTCCTTTTGCTATAGCAATCTGAATCTTTACAATATTTCTAAGGTTAAAATATATCTGCAGAGGTACTATTGTATAACCCTCTTTCTCAACTGCTTTGACCATCTTTTCTAACTGCTTTTTATGTAAAAGAAGTTTTCTGCTACCTCTCTCTTCGTGTGAGTAGTAGTGGTGTGTAGTCTCTAATCTTCCTATATGAGCATTAAACAAAAATGCCTCTCCATTTACAAAACGGATAAAACTATCTTTTAAGTTTACTCTATTTGCACGAATACCTTTTACTTCACTTCCTAGAAGAACTACTCCCGCCTCAAATTTTTCCTCTAAAAAGTAATCAAAATAGGCTTTTTTATTTTTAGCTACTGTCTCGCCCATTACTTATTTTTCCTTATCTTTAACTCTAAAAAAACTACTTCCGCTGCCGCTGAAGTAGTACCCATCTCTACAGTGCTCTTTCAGCTCTTTATACTCTAGTAGTGCCGGTTTAAAAAGGTCGTTTGCCTCATCAGCCCCTAGTGCTTTAATGACCTCTGAACTTCTCATCTGTTTTAACTTGTTTATCTCATTCACCTCTATAGGAGCATAAAAATGTTCTCTATATACTCTATATACTTTGGGTGTGCTTATCTCTATTTTTGGAGTGAAGATTTCAAAATCCAAAAGTGGCTCTTTGAACTCTTCAACAAACTCACCGATACCGCTGACATTAGCACTATCAAGTCCGTAAACAAAAAATGGCACGTCGGCACCGACCTTCACTCCTACTGCTGCAAGTTCATTATCGCTTAGTCCAAGATGAAGCACCTCATTACACATCTTTAAAAATGTAGCTGCATCACTGCTCCCACCGCCAAGTCCTGCAAAAGCAGGAATATTTTTCTCTACATGTAGAGCATATTTTTGCATCAGCTTTTTAAGTGAGGCGGCTGAACTCTCACTTAAAGAGTTTAAAAGTGCAATATAAGCTTTATATATTGTGTTTTGCTCTGTTGTGCAGGAAAAATCACCAATAATTTTAAACTCATCACTCTTTTTCTCGACAAATGACAACTCATCATATAGAGACTCAACTCTCATAAACCTTGAGATAATCTCATGATAGTCACCTCTAAGACCGGTTATTTTCAAAAATATATTTACTTTTGCATAAGCTTTGTAGAGCTTCATAATCCTGTCTCTTATTTTTTAATGATAGCACTAAGCAGATTTAAATCATCTAGTTTTGCCTCTTTTGAAGCTGCAATATTAGAGTCTTTTACATCTTCTATTAGTTCATTTCTAACAATAGAGATATTTTTAGGCGCATCCACACCTATTTTGACAACCCCTTTTTCAATAGATATAATTTTTATTATTACATCATCTCCAATAACGATTGACTCATCTAGTTTTCGTGATAATACTAACATTCAATCCTGCCTAATTCATAATTTACTTCTGCGTTTACTATATTTATAATAGATATAAAACTGCCGCTATCAAGCCAGTAGTGTCCATCTTTTTTAATCTTTAAATCTTTTAAAGCAAGAACTCTTCCATATTTTAGATTATCAACATCCCCCGTATAAAAATTTTGAGGTATGTTCAAAGACTCTTTGATATTAAGTGCATCTTCATTATTATACCTAAACTGTCCCTCACTTAGTCTCTCTAAGGCACTAAGACTTCCAAAATCCACTCCTAATCTCTTTGCGACTATGCGTCCTAATGAGCGAATGTATGTCCCTTCAGAGACTCTTGCTTCAAATGTCACAAATGGATGAGAATAGTTTATTAATCTTGTTTCATAGATAGTAGAGTGAATCTTATTAAGAGTAAACTCTTTACCGGCACGAGCCAAGTCATAAGCTCTCTGCCCATCTATTCGCTTTGCACTAAATATAGGCGGTTCATACTCAAGTTCACCCTCTAAAGATTTTACAGCCCTTAAAACCTCATCTTGACTCAGTTCGTCTATAATGTTCACTTGTTTAATTAACTCTGTATCTAAACTATCACTATCTGCTCCAAGCCAGAGAGTTGCTCTGTAGGTTTTTGGTGTTTTATTTAAAAAACGAAACAGCTTTGTATGGCTTCCCATACCTATAAGAAGTACCCCTTTTGCAAAAGGGTCAAGAGTCCCTGAAAAACCGGCTTTTTTTGTCTGATATTTTCTTTTTAATTTTGTTAGAAAAAAATTTGAACTTATACCTGATGGTTTATATGCTACAAAGAGCCTGTTCATAATCTCTCAACGAATGAGGCTAATATATCTCTTTTTGTTCCTGCAAAGTTAATGCTTAGCTTAAACTCTCTTCCAGACTTACTAACACCTGTCACTCTACCTGTTCCAAAGATTTTATGTCGTACCAGATCACCTTTTTTAAAGGCTGTATTTTTCTCAACTATAAGTGAACCCTCACAAAGACCCGCTTCATTAAAGAATCTGCTTTTTTGCAAATCACTTCTTCGCCCCTTATAGAACCTACTAGAAACATGCGAAAGTGTCAGAGTATCTTTAGCTCTAGTAAAAGAGACATATCCTAGTCTCCTCTCCTCCTCAAGATCGCTGCCATCTCCAATAAGAGGCAAGAAACCCTCTTCTAAGCCTATAATAAAGACATGATCAAACTCTAAACCTTTTGAAGCGTGAATACTCATCATATATATGCTTCCACCCTCAACTTGATCCTGTTCACTCTGAAGCGTCAACTCATTTAAGAACTCATCTAAAGATGCCTCCGAATTATTTTTTACAAAGTCTCTAAATAGTCCATAAAACTCATCCATATTTAAGATTCTGTCTGCTTCGTCCGGCATGCCTGCATAAATATCTTTTAGGTGAAAAGTCTCTTCCAAAACATCTACGAAATTGTATGTCGCCTCTGTTACAGCCTTTGCAACATTCTGGATGTCTTTAACAAACTTTTTAAGTGTTTTAGCATTCTTAGTCCTAACAAGTCTCTCCAACTCTGCCACTGAAACTTTTTTAACATACTCAAAAATTGAAGTCCCGTTTGTGTGAGCAGCTAACTCTATTTTATCAACACTTGCTTTTCCTAAACCTCTTTTTGGTTTATTTACTATACGTTTAAATGAGAAATCGTCATGAAAGTTTGTAATAACCCTAATATAGCTTATAAGATCTTTTATCTCCGCTCTATCGTAAAACCTTAATCCGCCAACAAGCGTATAGTTAATACCTGAACGATTTAAGCCCTCTTCAATAGAACGACTTAAAACGTTCACACGGTAAAGTATTGCTATATTTTCTGCGGTAATACCGGAGTCTAAAAGCTTATTTATTTTTATAGCTATCTTTCTAGCCTCTTCGTTTTCATCACCTGAATTTAAAATCGTTACATCTTCTCCACTACCGCGACTAGGGATGAGTTTTTTACCAAGTCTGGAACGGTTATGCTCTATTAATGAGTTTGCAACCTTGAGTATCGGCTCTTTAGAGCGGTAGTTCTCTTCAAGTTTAAAAACAGAGGTTCCTTCAAAGTCTTGATCAAACTCCATAATATTTCTAATGTGTGCACCACGCCACCCGTAAATACTCTGATCATCATCACCAACGACACATATATTAGTGTGAGTAGAACAGAGTTTTTGCAGCAGTTTTAACTGAATCTCATTTGTATCTTGGTACTCGTCTACCATAATATAACTATACTTCTCAGAAGTGCTCTTAGCCAGCTCCGGATGATCATTTAATAGTCTGTATGTAAGAGCAATCAAGTCGTCAAAGTCTACTAAATTATTCTCCAGCAGATAAGATTCATACTCTTCGTATACTTTTGCAATCTGTTGATAATTAAAAATTTCGGCTTGTTTGTAGGCATCATCAGGGGTAAGAAGTGAGTTTTTATATCTAGATATCTCACTTGCTATCAACGCCGTCGGTATCTCATTGTTTATTTTTTTTATAATACGTTTTTTATCATCAGTATCAATGACAACAAAATTATTTTCTCTATTTAAAAGATGTATATTAAATTTTAAAAATAGCAGTCCGAATTTATGGAAAGTGCAAAGAAGCGGAGGATATGCAAGATTATTCATCATACCAAAAGCACGCTCTCTCATCTCTTTTGCAGCCTTATTTGTAAAGGTAAGGGTCAAGGTATTTGAAGCAGGAATACCAAGACCTTCTATAAGATACGCTAACCGAGAGACCACTGTAGTAGTTTTCCCGCTTCCAGCACCTGCCAAAATCAGGACAGGACCATCTGACTGCTTTACAGCTCTCGTTTGTGAATCATTTAATTTTTCAAATATTTTTTCCATATTATTTACCACTGCTTCAGATTTGGTTTAAATTATTATAGCCAAAAAGAGATAAATTATTACAAATCTATTGCATTAATTATAATAATGAGTTATACTTTTGTTCATTATTTAAACTTATAGGAATTATTATGTTAAAAGATTTTGCTAAATTACAAACTTTCTTAATGGTCATAAAAGAGAAAAGTTTTTCAAAAGCATCAGCAAAACTAGGTATTTCACAACCAGCAGTTACTCAACAAATAAAATTTATTGAGGACTACCTTGATACAAAAATTGTAGAGAGAAAAAAGAATGGAATACTCTTAACAAAAGAGGGCGAAGACCTTTATAGAATTGCGCTTAGACTAGAAAAAGCGATTACAAATAGTGAAAAAGAGCTCTTAAAAATTATAAATAAAGAGTTTACATTCGTCATGGGCTCATCAAATGCAATAGGAAACTATGTTCTACCAAGCTACCTTGGCGAAATCAAAACAAGAATAAATAATAATGTTTATATGAATGTTGCTCTTTCAAGTGAAATTATTGACCAGCTAGAAGATAAAAAGATAGATGTCGCACTTATTGAATCTCCTGTTTTTAGAGACGGGATTATATATAGAGAGTGGGTTATGGATGAGTTAGTTGTATTTTCAAATCAACCGATTAAAAAACACTTAACTGCAGATGATTTAATGGAGTTTGACTGGATCTGCAGGGATGAGCATTCACATACAAGAAAACTGACTTCTGAAGTTTTTGAAGAGATGGGTGTTCAGTGTAACAACTTCCATGTACTCGGTATTCTTGGAAGTCCAACAGCTATCAAAGAGTCTATCCTACATGCTGACAAAGATAGTGAAAGACCTGTAGTATCAGTAATGTCTCGCCATGTTATTGCCGATGAACTAAAGAGTGGCAAACTGTTTGAAGCCAGATTAAAAAACTATAAAATAGAGAGAAACTTTTACATCGCTTATCTAAAAGACAGAAAGCATGATGCATTCGTTGATAATGTTGTAAACTACTTACTATCTCTAAACAAAATCTAATTCAATACTTTAACTGCACCAATGGATTTTAAATCCATTGCTTGTTCTGACACTGTTAACTTTATCTATTTTTTTATAAATTTGGAGTTCTCAGGGTTTAACAAAAAAGAAGCCATTGAGTTTTCGACTCCTCCATTATCAATTTTTTTAACTTTTTTACTCTCTTTTTTATGGGTTGCCAAGTTTATAAGCAGTGGAGTCTCATCTACGATTATCTGTATAATACTAAGAAGTGGAACCGTCACAACACTGCCAAAGTTATCTGTTCCAAAACCAGCTTCAAAAATCAAGTTATTATCAGCAATACTTGCGGTATCAAATGTATACCCCGCCAAGAAAAAAAGTGTCATTGGGTTAAACTCCACACTTATGGACTCTGGAAGCTCAGGTTCAAATGAAATCTCATCTATCTTACAAAGAACACCAAAATTCTGCTCTTTTTCAAATAGGTGAATTATTAAATCTTGTATATTTTTTTGCATCAGTTGTGCAAACTCTCTATCTTCTATTATGCGCTCTAGCAAAAAATTTCCTTTGTACTTTGTGTAATTATATCAAAATCTATCATAGCATTCAAAAGAGCTACTTTAGAAAAGTTTTTCAACTCATCAACATATATATCCGATTCAAATATTACCCCCTCATCCAAGAGCCTTGCTCTGGCTGTTCCTTTTAACAGGGGTGAGGCTGGTGTAATCCACCTTTGGGAGTCAAAAAAAGCTATATTTGCTATACTTGTATCAGTTACAAGAGAGTCTCGAATAATTAATATATCATCGCACTCCCCCCTTAAAGAGTATAAAACATCTAACTCATCTCTACATATAGATTTTAGTGAGTAATCTATGTCGTTGTCATAAATGAGTTTTAAACTCTTTATATCTCTTTTTTTATATCTATGGTAGCTAATATTTATTGTATGCGGTTCTCTAGATACATCATAGGTCAAACGGCATCTATAAGTACCTGTTTTAGGTGGATTTAGAAGATTTTTTAAACTTCTGGCTCCCTCTATGCCAAAGCTGTTTAAAACATTTTCATATCTCTGTTGATGATATGAAATATTAAAAATTTCGCCATCAACAGCCCTGATAGTTTCTAAAAAAATCTTACTCATTAAAAAGATCTGTGCTCAAATATCTCTCACCGGTGTCACAAAGAACTGTTAGCAAAATTTTACCTTTAAACTCTTCTCTTGAAGCTACTTGCATCGTTGCATATACATTGGCACCTGCTGATATCCCTACAAGCAGCCCCTCCTCTTTTGCTAACATTTTTGCTGTTTTTATTGCATCTTCATTACTTACTTTTATAACTTCGCTATAGATTGTTGTATCTAGCGTATCAGGTACAAACCCGGCACCAATACCTTGAATAGCATGTGGTCCGGCAGCTCCCCCGGAGAGAACTGCCGAATCAGACGGTTCAACCGCAAAGATTGCTATATTTTCAATACTCTCTTTTAATATTTTTGAGGTTCCGCTTAGCGTCCCGCCGGTACCTACCGCCGCTACAAAAACATCAACTTTTCCATCTGTATCATCCAAAATCTCTTTAGCTGTTGTTAACATATGAATTTCGGGATTTGACATATTTTTAAACTGCTGTAGCACTATTGAATTTGGAGTCTCTTGTTGAAGTTCATCTGCTTTTTCAATTGCACCGTTCATGCCTTGTGCTGCCGGTGTTAAGACAAGCTCTGCCCCTAATGCTTTTAAGAGCTTTCTTCTCTCCAAACTCATAGACTCTGGCATAGTCAGAATAAGCCTTAAGTTTTGTGCGGCACAATTAGCTGCTAATGCTATGCCTGTATTACCGCTTGTCGGTTCGATTATTGTTGTGCCATCTCTGATATCCCCACTCTCCATAGCTCGTCTAATCATATTAAAACCTATCCTGTCTTTAACTGAACTTGTAGGATTCATAAACTCACATTTGCCGATTATAGTAGCCCCAGTCACCCTTGATGGCATATTTAACTTTACTAAGGGAGTATTTCCTATAAGCTCTGTTATATTTTTTGCTATTTTCATAAATCAATCTCCAACTGAACATATATACGACTATATTTTTATCACCCTATTTTACTCTATATAAATGCTTTTATCAAGAGTTATAATAAATGTTTTATAATAGAATCTATATTATGATATGCTTTTAAAAATCTTACTCTTAACAATAAAGGATTGACATGTATTTACATAAAAAAATAGACTCTATCAAGGCTATGCCTCAAGAAGCCGGAAGAGGTGTATCAATGAAAATGCTTCTATCCCCCGATGAATCACCAAATTTTGCAATGCGTAACTTTACAATAGAAGCAGGTGGATATATGCCACTGCATACAAATAGCGTTGAGCATGAGCAGTATGTTTTATCAGGCAGTGCTTCTGTGCAGATTGGAAGTGAACTTTTAGAGGCTCATGCAGGTGACATTTTACTTATTCCTGCCGGTATTTCTCACAGCTACAAAACTATAGGAGAAGAGAGTTATAGTTTTTTATGTCTAGTACCAAAGGGTGAGGACTCTATAAAAATTATTGAGCCTTAAACCGGCTTACCTTCGATTAAACTTTTTCTCAATATACTCTATTTTCAGCAGGATCAATAAGATTAAGACAAATAGAGATAGTCCTATTATTATACTTGTCATGATTAGCAGTGATCTTTCTGCGCCGTTTACAATCATATCTACTTCTTTAACAGGCATTGCTAAAAGATGTATTCCAACATCATTATTTTCTATATCTTTGATTTGCTTGTATGTAAATAGGTACTTGTCGGTTAGTAGATAACTCTCTTTTTTTAACTTATCAAAATCTACTTTTTGTGCCTCTTTGAGAAAGTTCTCATTTAAAGCATCTAAACTGAGCTTATAACTACCGACATCTGGAGCATTTTTTAAATCGACTGCGATATCAAGAAGAGAGTTATTCATCAATAGAAGATGATTACGTCCTCTTGCTACAAAACTTTTTGAAGCATTATGAAAACTCTCTATAAATTCCAGTGATCCAAGATATCTATCTTTTTTTAAGATAGGAACAATAGATCTAAGGGTTAACCCCATCCTACCTACCTCATAATTAAAGACTGGCTCCTTAGTCTCTTTCACTCTAACTATTGTATTTCTAAAATCACTCAGCTTATCACCAAACTTTTCCAATTTCCAACTTCGAATAAATGACCTGACATCTGCAGTATGAATATGAACCTTTAAATCCTTGATTCTAGTGCTTTTTTTAAATTTTTTATATGTCTCCTGTAAAACTTTGACAGCTCTATCTCTATCATTGTTAATAAGAGCATTTCGAATCTCATCACTATCTGAAATAAAAAAAGCATTGATAATTCCATTGTTCTTAATTAACTGCTCTTCATTATTAAGATTATGGATAAGCTCTCCAGCTAGTTTTGTATAGGTGCGTTCTTTTAGAAGTTCAATCTTATAATTTATATAGAAACCTGCAGGGACTACAAATATTAGTAATATTAATAGTGCTATCTTAAGAAAGAGAGAAGCATTTTTCATCTATTTTGTCCTTTGAGACTATAAGTGAGTATTAGCAACCATAATACATAATAAATGTAAAATATATATAAAATTAATAATATAAAAGTTTTAAATCTAACTTCTCAAGAGTTGACAAATAGCGTTCCTAACTTATGTTCTTTTTCAATCAAGAACGATTTAGCCGAAGATAGATCAAACCCATTACATAAAAACATCTTTTTATTGTGTTTTAGTAAAAAGTCTGCAGCTTTTAATTTAGTAACAATACCGCCTGTAGCAAAAATATTATTTGGATTACTCTCATCCTTTAGTGCATCTTTTGGGATTTGACTAAGAACTTTAAAAAGTTTGGCATCCTTATGTTCACTAGGGTTTTTATCATAATAACCGTCAATATCACTTAATATAACTAGCAGTTCAGAGCCAGTAGAGTATGTAACGTTAGCTGAGAGCTGATCATTATCCCCAAAGAGTTGTTCTGGCGTAGAGGTAATATCATTTTCATTGATTATTGGTAAAATATCATTATCAAGATGAGCATTAATAATCTCCTGAAACATTTTCGTTCGTTTCCTTGAGTCGAAATCATCTTCAGTAAGAAGTATTTGTGCTGTATCAATATTGTATATATCAAACTTTTTTTTGTAACTAGTCATTAAAATCGGTTGTCCTGCCGCTGCTAACGCTTTTTTACCTATCTGTTTACTTTTATCTAATTGTAAAGCTGAGTATCCTGCTGCAACAGCTCCAGATGTCACCAATATTACATCATACATTTTTTTTAGATCGGATATCAAAATAACAAGATTAAGCATTCGCTTCTTTGCAATATTATTGTTTTGTGTTAAAACAGCACTTCCTACCTTAATAACTATACGTTTCATAAATTTCCTTTTTAATACTTAACTTTATAATTCTTTTCTCTTTAAATCGATTTGAGAAACAATCTGCATGTAATTTAATTGTTGAGATTTTGTAATACTGAGGAAATTATTCCCGCTGCTTGCATCTAATCTTTCTTCGATGCAAGAGCCTTCAGTCCTAGATTTCCATACCTATGATAACTATCAGAGATACTCTGTTCTATAAAGTAGTGCATAAGTTCTACCCTACCGTGAGCTACAAAAGGTTCAATCGCTATATGAATGGCATCTTTGGAGATATTCTCATATATATCCTGTTTTATACCATCTATTTTTAAATATCTAATACGATTAGATTTTTTCATAGACTTAATTATATCCTCTTCTCTCTCATTTATCAACATATCACCTTTATCCAATAAAAAAGTTTTTTTAGCCATAAGCCATAGAAGTTGAGGAGAATCATATTTTTCAGGCATTGATACATGTAGAGTTGAGCCTGACATTTTAGCTGCCGCAATAGAGCAGATAATTTCAAATAGAGAATCATTTTCATCTATAACTAGAGTAATATTTTTAACATTAAGATATCTTATTATATTACTCTCTCCTCTGATATTTGTATAGTCATGCTCTTTAAAAAACTCTTTATCTAACCAGTAGGCAAAGTTTTTAATCGTTTTAATACTCTTTTGCAGAACAGTTCTATATTGATTCTCATCTTCTAAAATCTCTTCTAATTTTCGTATGTAAATATGATTAGAGCTCTCTTTGGATATATCTCTTCCATCAAACCCAATATTTAAAAATTGAGATACATAATTAAACCCGCCCGCTTTTTTTCCACTTCCAATAGCAGATTTACCCATGCCGCCAAAAGGTTGCCTAGTTACTATTGCTCCAGTTGTCATACGATTTAAGTAAAGGTTTCCAGCTTTTAGTCTCTGTTTAAATATCTTTTTCTCACGCTCATCTAAACTCTCTAAGCCTGAAGTCAGTCCATAGCCTGTAGAGTTTACAATATCTATGGCATCATCAAGATTGTCCGCACACATTACACTAAGTACAGGACCAAAAAGCTCGTTTAAATGGCAAAAATCACCTCTTTTAGTTCCCCATCTTATTGATGGCTTCAACATATATGGATTTTCATTATCTGCATATGATGGTTTGATTAGCCACTTCTCATTTTCATCCAAATACTCCAGAGCCTTTTTTAAATTTCCTGATGGCATATTTACAAGTGAACCTATTTTATTTTCAAAATCCCATACAGAGCCTACATTTAATGAGAGCGTTGCATCAACAAGCATACGCTTGAAATTTTCATCTTCATACACCTCTTTTTCCAGAACAAGAATAGAGGTTGCAGAGCACTTCTGTCCAGAGTTGTTAAATGCAGACGCTATAACATTCTTAACTGCCTGATCATGATCAGCCAAGGATGTAACAATAGTAGCATCTTTTCCTCCTGTTTCTGCACTTATATGAATCTCAGGACGACTCTCTAACATACTATATGCAGTTTTTTCACTGCCTGTAAAGATTACAAAGTCAATACTCTCATTTTTTACAAGATGTTCTCCCGCCATTGCTCCCTCTGTAGGAACGAACTGCAGTGTATTTTTACTAACACCACCATCCCAGAAACATTTACAAAGCATATAAGCCGATAAAACTGCATCTGATGATGGTTTTAAGATAACTCTATTTCCTGTAGCCAGGGCAGCTGCAACTCCTCCGGTTGCTATAGCTATAGGGAAATTCCATGGACTGACAACTAATCCCACCCCTTTTTCTTTGGTTGAGATACCATCGAGTGAAGTCAACTTTTTTACACTATATGGATAGAAATTTAAAAAATCTATTGCCTCAGATACTTCGACGTCTGTTTCAGAAAAAACCTTTCCGACTTCTGCAGCAGCTACACCTATTAGATCAGCTCTGCTTTTTTTGAATTGATGGGCAACATTCATCAAAATTTTCGTTCTCTCTATAAGCTTAAGTCTACTCCAACCATCCGGATCACTTTTTGCTGTTTCAACGGCAGTTTTTAAATCTTTTTGTGTTGCCATTTCACATTGACCCAGAATAATATTTTCATGGTATTGGGACTTGTCGATAATATTTATAGATAGATCACTATGAACACTCTTCCCCCCAATTACAGGGCTTATCTTAAAAGGTTCATCTTTAGATATATTTTTCCATTTACTACGTATTTTTTGTGCCCATATATGATTTTGTATAAGAGAAAAATCAGTATCACTCTCATTTTCAAAAATATAGTTCTCAAAATCAATATCCTCTTTTTTTATCTCTATATTTCTATCTTGATTTCTATATGGCAGTAGTGGTAAATTAGATATCATTCTAATAGAATCATCATAACTTTTAAGAAGAGTGCTCCAAGCCTCACTTGTAACTTTTAAACCAAAGCTGTGCCTTAAATAATTTTGCTCAGCAGTATTTTCGTCAAATCTTCGTACTAGGTAGGCTATTGCATTTGTAAAAGTTTTTTCTGTTGCTGTTGGGGCATAGAGTATGACATTAATCTCCTCATTTTTTAATATATGATAAGCAGTTTCACTCATTCCCTCAAGCATCTCTGCACTAAAGTACTCCTTCACTCCCCTTTTTTTTGCCAGCAACAGACCTAAGGCTTGATCAAAAAGATTGTGTGAGGCAATCCCTACATGTACATATTTAGCCACATCTTTATCTATTAAAAAATCCATTAAAATTTTAAAATTTGCATCACTTTGTGGCTTATTTAGATAGGTTACACATGGCCATCCACGAAGAGAAGACTCAGTAAGCTCCATCTCCTGATTTGCACCTTTAACTAGTCGAATTTTAATTGGTGCACCACCACTATTGACCCTCTCTTTTGCCCACTCATAAAGTCTTTTCATGTGTGTAATTGTCTCCGGTACGTATGCTTGAAGCACAATTCCTGCGAAAAGGTTTTTAAATTCACTCTTGGATAGGGTTTTAATAAAGACATCAATAGTTAGGTTTATATCACGATACTCCTCCATATCGAGATTTATAAATTTAAACTCATTTTTACCATCTTTGTTGATAAAACTATTTTGCATAGCTGCTTGATATATTTTTTCTAATTTTAAAGAGATCTGCTCAACACTCCAGTTATATGCGATAGGATTAATTTGTGAAAAAATAGTAGATATTTTAATAGAGATATAGTTTATGTTAGGGTTTTGCAAAGCTTTTATATATTTTTCTATGCGCTCTTTTGCTTCTTCCTCCCCTAGAACAGCTTCACCGATAATATTTATATTTACACGCGTATTTTCACTTATACGTTTTTGAAGATGCGCATTTAGTGACCTATCTTCCCCTTTTATTACTATATTTTTAATATCATTTCTAAGATACTCTATAAATAGTGGTACTGATATAGATGGCATATATATTCCTAACTTACGGAAAGACCACACAAGAAGTTGCTCAAGTTCTGTCAAAAAAGTAGTATTCTCATATTTATTAAATATATACTCTAGCTGATTTGCAATACGGCTCTTATCAAATGATCTAAAGCTTTGATCAAGCAGTTCAATAAGAAATACTTTATTTGTTGGATCACTTAACATTCTTTTCATAACTTCATGAAAGTGTTTTTCTGAACGTTCTGTAGTGTTTTGTATATCTTTCTGCCATTTAGTAGCAAGATTTTTTGCTTCATTAAAAATGACTTCGTCTATTTTCATATGTTATGCCTTTTATTTCTATGCATATCATATCGAAAACTATATAGTGCTGGGAAGGTGTTTTGAAAGAAATTTATAAATTTGTGATATACCAATAAACCACAAAACTCTACAAGCTAAGAGTTATCTACTATTAATAATGATATATTTTGTTGATTGATGGTGCGCACGGGGAGATTTGAACTCCCACACCCGTAAGGCACTACCCCCTCAAGGTAGCGTGTCTACCGTTCCACCACGTGCGCATTTAAAAAGTAGGTTTGAATAGTGCCAACCAAAAGGTTGGCTGAGGATACTTTGGTTATTAACCTAAGTATGGATTCGCATATAAAGCGATAAGTGCGATTACAAGTGCGTAGATAACTTGTGCTTCGATCATTGCAAGAGCGATGAACATTGTAGTCATAAGTTTAGCACCTAAACCTGGGTTACGTGCAGTACCAGCGATTGTTGCAGCAGCAGTATGACCCATACCGATAGCTCCACCAAGAGCAGCAAGACCAAGACCAAGACCAGCAGCGATCATTGAGTAAGCCTTAAGAGTTTGGTTAGCAACCTCACCATCACTTGCGAATGCAGCAGTAGCTAATGCTACCATTAAAAAAAGAATTTTTTTCATGTATATCTCCATTAAATTATTACAATATCTTTCGGATAGCGTAACCCCATCGTTAAATGAAGCAACCCAAACATAAATGCCTAGATTTCCCTACTAGAAATTGATGGGCGATTATACATAAAAAGTGATAAAAGGGAGTTTAATATTTAAAAAAGAAGTTTTACATGTAGATATTGTCTCTACATGTAAATAAATATTCTCACCGCTAGGTGTAGCTTCAGTGTCTGAATATAATATGGACTTAGTTCATATTATGTGAGTATTAATGGCAACGGCCTAAAGAGATTTTATTGCCTTTAAACTCTAAAATCTCTACACTTATCTCTTCTCCCTCTTTTAAAACATCACTAACCTTCTCAACTCTTTGGTCAGATATTTTAGAGATATGAAGGAGTCCATCTGTTCCATCCGGAAGTTCTATAAATGCACCAAAATCAACTATTTTTTTAACTACTCCCGGGTATTTGTCGCCAACTTGGTACTTAATCTTTGCAACCTTTGGGGTATTAACAATCCCTTCAATATGCTCTCTTGCAGCTGATACACCACTTTTATTTTTGCCGGTTACTTTGACTTTTCCATCTTTCTTATCTATATCAATAGCTACTTCAAACTTTTCAATTATTTCACGAATTGTCTTTCCGGCTTGACCAATAATATCACCTATAAAACTTGGGTCTATATGAAATAGATCTGTGCTTGGGAGAACCCCATCGTTAAATATGATCTTTTCTTCAGCTTCTATCATAATGTCTATAATATGGCTTCTACCCTCTTTTGCTTGATAAAGTGCCTCTTTTAAGATATCTAGACTAATCCCGCCAAGTTTTATATCCATCTGCATTGCAGTAATGCCATCTTTTGAACCTGTTACCTTAAAGTCCATATCCCCATCATGATCTTCTAATCCCATAATATCAGAAAGAATAGCATACTTATCGCCTTGGCTAACCATCCCCATAGCAATTCCCGCTACTACATCACTAGTCTCAATATCAGCCGCACGCAGTGCCATATAGCCGCCACAGACAGTAGCCATGGAGGATGAGCCGTTTGATTCTAATATCTCAGATACTAAACGAACTGTTTGTCCATCTAAATCTACAATAGGTTCAAGCGCTCTTTTAGCTAAATTTCCATGCCCCAGTTCTCTTCTTTTTGTTCCCATAATAGGAGAAGCTTCACCTACACTAAAGCCGGGAAAGTTATAGTGAACCATAAAGTTCTCGTTTTGAGTTCCTTCATCTGTCAAACTCTCAAACATCTGTGCATCTTTAGGTCCACCCATGGTAAGAACAACTAAAGCTTGAGTCTGTCCACGTGTAAATAGACATGAAGAGTGAGCACTCGGAAGAACATTTGTACTAATAGATATAGGTCTAACTTCATTTAAAGATCTGCCGTCTGCACGAACTCTCTCGTTTAAAATCTGCTCTCTTACCTGCTCTTTTTTTACTTTTTCAATTGCGTCTTTTAACTCAATTTCTACCCAATTTTCTTCAACTAAAAGTATTTTTTTTCTAAGTTGTCTCAGAGCTGTAGAGCGCTCCGATTTTGCCATCTGATTCATAGCAGATTTAATATCACTCATGTGATTATCTCTGACAAAATCAACCATCTCACTATTTATTGCATGTGCTTTAAACTCTATTTTTAGTGTCTCTTTTTTGAAAGGTCTAAAAGAGTCTTCATACTTGGCATTACTCTCAAAAAGAAGCTCCTGCGTTCTTTCAAAAACATTTATAAGCTCATCTTCACTCAGTGCGTTTGAGACATGCGTAGTTATTACAGGGGCACTAAGAGTTGGGTCCATTAGAGGATCAAGAACCAAGGTACTATCAATAGTCTCTGAACCAAAGGTTCTCATCTCAATCATAAGAAGGTCATCTTTTGTCCCAGAGAGGAGTAGGTCTAATGTAGAGGTGTTAAGCTGAGATAGAGTCGGGTTTAATATCAACTCTCCATCAACTTTGGCAGCTCTTACACAAGATACACAACTGTTGATATCTATATCACTTACAAAAAGCGCAGCAGATGCAGCATTTAGTGCTAAAACCTGAAGGTCAGACTCTTTATCTACACTAAATGTCATTATAGTAATCTGTGTTGGGTGTCCAAAACCTTTTGGAAATAGTGGGCGTAAAGAGCGATCAACTATACGAGAAGTCAGAGTCTCAAAATCACTTGGCTTCGTCTCACGCTTAAAAAATCCGCCCGGAATCTTACCGGCTGCATATGATTTTTCTATGTACTGAACTGTTAATGGAAGGAAATCATCTTTTACTATCTCTGTTTCATCTATTACTACTGTTGCTAATATAACCGTCTTACCGCTTTTTACCCAAGCCGCTCCATTTGCTTGCTTGGCTACTTCTGAAAAAGAGTACTCTTCACTTCTATTTTTTAATTCTACATTTACATCATATTTCATTCTTATCTCCTAATATTTTCTCTATTGTTTCTTCATCTATCTTCTCAATCTCTTCATAATATAGCGATGTCTCAACATAGTCATCTATATCATAAAGAAAGAATACATCATCTGCAAACGGCTCTAAAAACTCCAAAATATCTTTTGGTATAACAGGCACTGCTATATAGATTGCCTTTGGCTTCATAGCCAAAATAGTTTTTAGTGCAATCATAAACTTAAATCCTGTTTCACACCCTTCATCTACTAATAAAACTATCTCATTATGCATAGATTGAAAAGGTTTCCCTTTTCTATACTGATAAACATAACTTAAAATCTTCTCTTCATGTTTTCTGCTTGCTTCACCGTATATATAATCATATTTAATTTCAAATGCAGATACAAGTTTTTCATTTATAACTATCTCTTCACTTTCACATACCCTAGCTATTTCACACTCGCTGTTGTTTGGAGCCATAATTGCTTCAGAAAAAAGAATATCTAGACTATTTTTATATTTTTCCTTTATGTAATATGCGAGTTCTAAACCACTTTTTGATACAGCGATTAACTTCCAATCTTCATCTTTGAGTCTCTGCATAGGCATAACATCTATAAGCCTTTTTGCAGCGTCTTGACGGTTTTTGAGTATACTTTTATATTTTTTAACCATATCAATTTCCTTGAGAATTATCGGGAAGTCTAAATACAAAGCCGGATAATTTACCATCAGATTCCATCATTGGTTTTAACCTGATTGTAATATAAATATATCTGTCATATATAGAACCGGATATTCCACTCTGATTAAGGATTGGTCTATTGTTTTCAAGATAAGTAAGTCCAAAATCCCAACATCTTTTTTTATACAAGAATCCAATCTCAAAACTCTTTTTTTCACGCTTATTTAAATCATAATCATATTTAAAATTATAGGAGTAGTGTTTATCATACTTATATTTTAGGCTAGAAACCATATAACTTATTTTTGCTGTTTGATCAATAAATGAGTTTTGATACATGTGAGATAAGCCAATATTAAATCTGCTGTCATTATAAGATATCTTATTAAAGTTCTTAGAAAAAGCACTCTCATCATAATTATAAAACATATTGTTGTAAAAATTTAAGTTGTCAGTTATCTGATAATCTAACTCATTTTCAAGTTCGGATACTCCACCGCCAATATCTTCATATGTGATATATTGAGAGAGTCTATGATATATTACCTGCTTTCCCAAGCCATCATATAGATACTGTGAAAAATAGAGTTGCAGATTCTCTTGAATATCGGTAATATTATAAAATTCACAGATTGCTTTTGATTTATTGGCCTTTATAGAGCAGTAATCCTTTTGCTCAGCATAATAACCATCTTCCGTCTCTGAGCCTGCAACGACATATTGTGAACCAAAATCTACTACATGTGTTATCTCATCGTAAGCTTTAATCAACTGCGAAGAAGCTGAAAGAACATGGTAGTTTCTTGCAAACAAACCACTCTTATACTCATCAGATGTTGGAACTTCCTCTTTGCCTTTAAACATAGTGTGCTGAGCATACATATATGATTTGTACGAAACATTAACAAACTCATCAAAAAGTGATGTCTGAAATGTAATAGGAATGTTTATATCTGTTTGAACAGCACTTTTGCCCATACTTCTATAGTAGTTATCACTTTTAATATCTAAACTATACATAAGATGATCATCAAAGAGTGTATCTAAATATCTATGATACTCAACAGCCGGAAGATTCTGAAGAGTCTTATCATTACTGCTTAGAGTCAAGTCTTTGTAATATTTAAAGTATGCAGCAATATAATCCGTATCCGTATTATAGAATAGATTAATCCTTGAAAGCAGTTGTGTAGCCGTAGCATTTTTCGTAGTATCATTCGTAGATAGATTTATATAATCAATATCGTTCATATTACGTATATCTACATGTAAACCGGACTGCCCCTCTAAGTTTAAACCGAACCATTGGTTAATCATATCACCGTTGTCATAGAGAAAATTAAAACCATAGTGCTTCTTATTTGCTAGTTTACTCTCAAGAAAATAGTCCTCTTTTTCTTTAAAGTAACCCATAGTCAAAGAGCCTTTTGAAATTTCACTATCAACAAACCTAAAAGTAGAGTAGACACCTGAACCACGATTTGTTCTTATTTGAGGCTTAATCTCTAAATCCCACCAGTTCTGCTCAGCTATGTATAGTGCTTGTTCGTAATAGAACCCCTCTCTATCAGAGAATCCAAACATTGGAGGTAAGACACCCGTTTTTCTTGTTGTATCAAGAGAGTATCCAAAATATGGAGTATAAAAAACCGGAATATCATATATGTAAATTCTGGCATTATAAAGACTTAACCACATTGTATCTGTATTATAATCAGATGAAGTGAACTCCATCTTCCAGAGTGGATTATTTGGATTACACCCACTCATTACGCCAGATTTAATATTTATCTCTTTATCTTTTGAGAAACTATTAGCACCGCTAAGCCAAACATTTGATTTTTCTTCTACCATGTAAAATGGTCTAAAGGTTCTCTCTTTTTGAGCAATATTTAGTTTTGCATACTCTCCAAGCATTTTAATAGTGTCGCCCTGGGTTGCACGAATATTTCCAAATAGTTCTAACTCTCCGCTATTCCTATCATAGACTGCTCTTTGAGCACTTAAGTGGTAATCTTGGTAGATTACAACAACTTCTCCATGAGCCTTAACAATATTATCTTTAGTATCCATTGTAGTTGCATATACTTCAACTTTATCATCACCGTATAAAAAAGAAGCCAATATTATGAAAAAGAGGAGTAGCCTAAACATTTACAACCAATGTTTTAGCACTTTTATCATGCCAAGTTTGTCTATTAGTGTCCAACATGCCCCATAAAAATCCAAGATAGAATAACATCTCACTCACAATACGAACAATTGATCTATTCAATGCGACAATCACATTTGGTGTTTGTAGAGTTTGGCTCTCTACAACTCTTATTTTCATAGCAATTTTACCTAAAGAGGCACCATATTGCATAACAAAAAAAGCCTGATAAAAAATCTTCATAGCCATATATTCAAAAACGAATGTATTTGTCAAGATAATCATCTCCTCCATTGTTTTAGTTGCAAAAATAGAGTCACTTAATGCGATTATTAGTAAAAAAGAGAGTAGCATTTCATCGATAAAAAAGGCCATTGCTCTCTTTCTAACAGAGGCTAATGTCATTCCTTCACGATGAAGAGTATTTTGAATTTCTTCCTTCACTTGCTACACTTCCTATAGAGCTTGATAAGCTATATCTGTTCTTATTTTCTTACCTGCAAAATGCACTTGTCCACATCTTAGATATGCTCTGTCTCTCGCCTCTTTTATGCTATCACCAATGCCAACACATACTAAAACTCTGCCACCATCCGCATAAAGAACTCCATCATTCATACTAACTCCCGCAAAGGAGATATGAGTATATTTTTCTACCATTTCATGATGAACATCGTCCACAATTATTTCTGCCGGAGTCGAGCTTTTATAAGGATAATTTTCGCTTGCCATCACAACACCTACAGCAAACTCTGAAGAGAATTCTACTTTTATCTCTCCTAGTCTGTTTGTTGCAGCCTTATAGAACATGTCGCTTACACTTGATGTCATAAGCGGCATAAGTATCTCACACTCCGGATCACCGAAACGAACATTAAATTCTAAGGTAATCGGCTCACCGTTTACAACCATTATCCCAATAAAAAGCACACCCTCAAAAGGTGCTCCCTCATTTTTCATCCCATCCAGTGTAGGGCGAATAATTCTATCTTTTACTTTTTGATAAAGCTCCTCATCTACCAAAGGTGTTGGAGCATAAGCACCCATCCCACCAGTATTTGGACCCTCATCATTATTTAAAAGTCTTTTGTGGTCTTGTGCAGCCGGGAGAAGGATATAGTCATCCCCGTCACATACTGCGAACATAGAGAGTTCATACCCGTCTAAAAACTCCTCGACAATAACTTTAAGTCCTGCATCACCAAAACTTTTTCCACTTAACATTTCAGATATCGCAACCTTAGCCTCATCGTGGTTTTGTGCAATAATCACGCCTTTTCCACCACAAAGTCCATCAGCTTTTACAACAATCGGAGCAGTTAATGTATCTGCAAATTTAAAAGCCTCTTCTATTGAAGAGGTCTCAATATAACGAGCTGTAGGAATATTATATTTGGCTAAAAAGTTTTTCATATAAACTTTTGAGCCCTCTAGCTGAGCAGCCTCTTTGCTTGGTCCAAAAATAGTAAGACCGTGAGCCTTAAAAATATCAACAACACCATCAACAAGAGGGGCTTCAGGACCAACAATTGTCAGCTCAATTTCATTACTCTTTGCATAATCTGCCAACTCATTATAATCTTTAATATTAAGATTTGTCCCCAGAGTGCTTGTCGCACCATTTCCAGGCATAAAAAAAAGCTCGTGCCTTTTAGATTCATCAACTTCTGAACCTCTACTAAACTCATTCGAAATTGCACGAGCTATTGAGTACTCTCTACCGCCACTGCCTAAAATTAAAATCTTCATCCACACTCCATAGTAAATTTAAAAAAATAGTTAAGATATTTTGTAATGCTGTAATTTGAGTAATTATAGCACATTGTCTATTAAATTCATTTATTAAAAATTATTAGCAAATTAAATAACTTTGCCATCTTAAAAAAAATTTTGATATAATCATCTTATGATGATAAATGGGAAGATTCTTTTCTTTAACGAGAGTGAAGGAAAAGGAATAATTATAAACTCCAACAAAGAGAAAATTAGTTTTGAAGTCCAAAATTGGAATGACTTTGAACTAATGCCATCTCTTGGCTTAGAAGTAGTGTTTAATTTAGATGGTGATACCGCTTTAAACATTATCTCAAAATCTACAAAAGAGGCTGAGGGCTTTGAAGAGGATCAAGAAGTCGTTGAAGATATTAAAAAAGAGAATATCACCGACGAAATACTAGATATTATACAAAGCCAAGAAGGTCCGGTAGAAGAGAGTAAAAATTCTATAGTTGAAGAACTCACACAACCAGATACTATGACCGAAGACTCTATAATTGAAAAAATTTCTAAAGAAAGCGAAGAGGATGTACAAGAGAGACCGCAGAGCATAACTATCACTATAAATATCTCAACTGCTGTAAAAAACTATTTTGAAATGGTTAACTCTCATATAGGTCATAGGAAAATTTATAAAAAAGTTGACGGAAGACTTGACTATCTCTTAACCAAACGTTTTCTTTTTACGACTTTTAATAACCTTACAGACATAGATCTACATATCATAACTCCAAAAATAAAGATGCTGCATGATGATTTAAGACTTATGAGCAGAGTCTATGATGACTTTGCTGAAAAAATAAAATATCCAAACCTCGCATATCAAGAGGTCTTTTTATCGTGTCAAGCTGAGTATATGAAAATAAAGAATGGAGCAGAGTACACCATAGAAAGATTAAAGCAGTTACGAGGCGATGAAGAGCAATTAGATGATATTTTAAAAATAAAAAAAGAGGAGTTTGACGAGGATATAAAAAGTGCAGAGTTTGATGCACTTCAAAATGAGTTAAAATCTCTTAGTGGAACCTATGTTGATGTTGTACATATGATGGCTGAACTAGATGAGCGTTATAGGTCCGATATACAACTATTAAATACTTTTGAGGAGGAGTATAAAGCTGAGTTTAGCGAAATATTTGGTGTTGAAGCACTATTTCATAAAAAAAATCTGATTGAAATCTTAAATGCTCAGGCTTATCTCCTTGACTCACAACTATGGCAACAAGCTAAAAAATCAAGGGCTGTCAAAGCACACTTTAAAGACTCCTCAATTATTGGTGAATTTAATACAAAAACATATCTCAAATACTATCTGGAGTCCCTAGACTCTGACAAGGCTACGACTGAGACCAAAAAACTTTTTGCACTGTATGAGTATCTTCTTTCAGTACAAAAAGATTATGTAATGATTGTTGTTAACTCATCCCAAGATGCGATGGAGTATGAATCAAGTATAAAAAATCTAAAGACAACATACGAGATAAAATCATTTATTGATGAAAAGAGTGCTATAAAGTGGGGAATAAAGAATAGTGTTAAAATTTTAGTGCTTGAAGATCAATTAAAAACCGTGAATGCAGAGAAATTTCTGCATATCTATAAAAAGCATGTTACACTCACCCCAAAAATAATTCTGCTTGGTGAAAAGCCGCGCATCAACTCTTATTCCATAAGTTGTTTATTACCAAAAAATGCTTCAACAAAAATTATTACGGATAGTATTAAGTCAATAGTAAATAGCAAATAACCTATCTTTTAAGTCAGCTTCTCCCGCAAAATATGCAGGAGAGTTTATATTAATCTAAAGCAGGGAATGGACCAACATAGCCCATATAGGAGTTAAGGTCAGCCTTACTCTCGTTTTTATCTTTATTGTCTTCGCCGAATGGATGCTGAACAACAGTAGTCAAGTATCCAAAACCATTAATATTCTTATGCCAATATGGTGAAGTTGTTTCAGCACCGTAGAGTGAAGTAAAAACTCTTTTCATCTCTTTTGTTTTTACGTTATATGCCCAAATCATATCATTCTCATGATATCCTGTATCTTCGCCGATGATTAAAATACCATACTTATCAAGATAGCTAACGTTATCAGGATATGAGATAGCATCAACACTACATTGATTAAATGCAAGATCCCCTGTATATGTCGCGGCAGTACCCGTCACTTCAGCATGCATATTCCCAATAACGTAGTCACTATCAATAGTACCGCCTGTTGAATCAAGTTTACCAAGTTGTACATCTAATGCATAGACAGCACCACACTTATTGTAGTCTAAGCGTATATCATTATTTCCGCCAAGGTCATATTTTGTATTTGCCTCACCCTTGTATTTATTATCTTCCATACCTCTGTAAACATTACTTATTGCCATATAGAGTCTCTTATCAGCAGCATTATATGTTATACCCTCTTCTTTGGCAAATTCAGTCGTTGCTCCTAGATAAGATGCGTAACGACGTTTTTCAAAACGAGAAGCTGCTTTTTCCTGACCTGGAATAACTTCAAGACACTCCTGCCCTGCAGATGTATTTACAGATCTAAAGTTAGCACCGGCTGTAGTACAACTACCGTCTGCATCTATCTCCGCATAGTTGAAAATATCTGCAAACTCCATATTTGCATCTAACATAATCTTAATCTCGCTGTTTGTTGCATGACCTAAGCTTATCCAGTCGATAGTAGCACTACCGCCATTTGCAGATGACTCTTGAACCCATTTTGCCGCATAAAGATTACCCGCACTTAAATCTTCTGCAACATCAGCTATAAACATATATAGTCCGCCATTCGTACCGTCATCACTAAGGTATACTGTTTTCTTATCAGGCATAACATAAGCTAACTCATGTGCAGCGCGTCCCATTGCATAATGTTTTTTCACCGTAGTCGAAGCATCGGGAGATGTTACGGTAATCTCTGGAATCCAACCTGTATGATAACCAATATACTTTGCGTTTGCAGCAGTTGGCTCATAACCATTATATTTTGCAATACTTTTGATTATATCTGTAGTTTCAGTTGTAGTTCTCATATTTGGTTCATACTCTTCACTTCCAAGATGTGTGTTCCAAGGTGTTGTCACTCCTGCACAGTTAATATATGTACCGTTGACATCTGAGAAATCAACTGACTTTGTTGATATAGCTGTAAGCTGACCTGTTTGTGCATCTTGATTAAGTTCAGTAATATAAGCACCGCCAATTTGACACTCCAGTGCCGTAATAGCAAAAAGCTTACTGCCGCTTGTAATCAAAGAGGTATAATCAAGACCGCTTGACTGACCACAATACCAAGGCTCACTAGAGTCATATCTACTATTTCTAGGATTATCCCCTTGTGTTAATCTATTTCCGGCAGCATCTTTTACAAGTGCGAAAAACTCACCATTGCCATCCGGCGAAGCATCACCTGAGCGTAAAAGCGTATGATAAGCAATTGATTTAGCAACACCGTTGATAGTTACAGAACTAGATGCTTTATTAACACGTTTATCAGCATCGGTAGTAGGAACCGGAATGCTCGTAAATGACATTGTGTAGGCTTTAGAATCACTTCCGTTATTACAACCGTTAAGTGAAAACATTAATGTAGCAGCAGCGATAACACTGATTATTGTCGTTTTTTTCATAGTAATACTCCAAATATTATGCCGTAGTTTTTGGCTTTGAAATTATATGGACTAAACATTACTGTTATGCTACCTTGAGATTACAAGTTGATATCTGCTATATAATGTTCCGAAAAAGAGAGTGACTTTGTTCTTAGAATGGAGTTTCAAATAAATTTTAATCTACTAAATTTGTATATACTACTCTACTACTAACTGATTTCTTCCTTTCTCTTTTGCTTTATAGAGTGCATTGTCAGCCCTTTTGAACAAATCTTCAAATAGGTCATTATTACATAACTCACTTATACCGATTGAGATAGTGATTTTGCCAACCGTATCAAAAGATGAGTTTTCGACTACTAAACGTAATTTTTCCGCTAATATCTGTATATTTTGAGTATCTGTTTCTGGTGATAGTATTAAAAACTCTTCCCCTCCCCATCTGGCAAATATATCTATTTTTCTAATGTTTTCGTTAAGTATTTTTGTAAGCTCTATGAGAACAGCATCTCCTACATCATGCCCATATGTGTCATTAACGGATTTAAAATGGTCAATGTCAATCAACATAAGTGACAACGGACTTGATGAACGCTTAGAGCGTTCCTGTTCAAGTGAAAAAAGTTCTTCAAATTTATGTCTATTATAGATACCTGTTAGTTTATCAGTGCTAGCAATTTGTTCTAGCTCTTTTGTCTTATTTTTTATAATTTCCTTTAAATAGAAACGATGCTTGATATTGTTATTAGTTATAAATGCTAATAACAGTAGAGCAAAAAAAGCAGATATATTAATATAGGTATATTCATCTATAGTGTTTTTAATATATCTGTTCTTTGAGTAAGAGACAAGATAGGCAACAGTTTTTTTATCTTTTATATTTTTAACCGGCGAAAAGGCTAAAATATAAGTATTATCTTGATAGTTTTTGTATAGGGCGAATGGACCGCTATGTTTAATATTTTTAGCAATCTCTTTTTTTAAAGATTTGGTTAAATCTAACTTGTATTTAGAGAAAGCTTCGGTGTTTTGGGAGTGTGTTAATGAAAAAAGGAAATCATCATGTTCTATACTCTGAATGTATTTAATTTTTTTCTTGGCTTTCCAGATATTTGAATCAAATATACTCTTGTTTAAAATAAAATGTGTGTCTACCCCATGTATAGCTTTCATATTCTCTTGTATGCTTTGTGATGAAAAGGCGATATCCACACTTCCAAGATATTCATCCTTATAAAAGATAGGGTATATATTTCTAAAAGCGTGCGCAATTTTACCTTGCTCAAATCCAGTGATAGGTTTCTTGGAACTATTCACATAGGTAAAACTATATCTGACTTTTGAGAGATCGTCATCAAATTTATCTGGTTTATGCACTCTTAAAAAGCTTATATTATCTTCAAACGAGAATAAGACCATAATAACGCCGAATTGTTTAAGATGTCCAAAAAGAGGGTGCATCTCCTCATATAGTTCTTTACGCAGAGATAAACGTTTTATTTTGTCCTGAGTATGTTTTGCCTGATACAAAATATTTAGGATTTTTTTATTATTAAAAATATTATAAGAAACATTACGCGTTACAATACTAAAACGACTAGAAGTAACATCATAATTGTGTGATAAATTTAAGATTTGCTGATTAAGTTCATGCTCTATTCTCTTCTTTTCATCGTAAGTTGTAATAACATAAATAATTGAATATATTAACAAAAAAGAGAAAAAGACTATGACTCTAATGTGATTTAGTGAAAACTTTTTCAACAAAACACCCCTTTGTAATTAACCAAGTATAGCAAATATAACGCCAATTCAAGTTTAAAGTGCAACACTTATAAAAAATAGAAGAATGGATTGAAGAGAGAGGTTAGCTGCGATAAAATAAGATTCCAATCCGCCAAGATAGGGAAACTTATGAAATACAAACAACT
>Ga0316207_10001338_pt1 | contig 31064 bp, 20 predicted proteins | sample 6weekpyrite_MG_FD_204943 | JGI IMG/M metagenome (GOLD analysis project Ga0316207, IMG submission 204943) | Microbial mat bacterial communities from mineral coupon in-situ incubated in ocean water Damariscotta River, Maine, United States -... | ecosystem: Environmental > Aquatic > Marine >...
ATATTAAACGTGAAGGCATATTATTATATGACACCGATGGAAAAGAACTGGCACAGGCCAGTAATTTAACAGCCGTTGAATCTAAAGTGATAGCAGAAAAACATTTTGCGCAATGGTTTGAGAGTGCTGGAGATTTTTATAAAACCTATAAATATCATCTTTCAGAAAATATGCATAAACTCGCCGCTTTTGATTTACATCAGGCTACAGAACGCTTTTATTCATGTTTACTACTAGTGTTAACCAATTACAAGCCTTACACCCATAATCTGGCACAATTTAATTCCCTTGCTATTCTACAAAATGAACAAATAGCCGAAGTCTTTCCTCAAGATAACAAAATTCAACGTAGCCGTTTCCAGTTATTAAAAAATGCCTATGTAGATGCTCGCTATTCAGAGCACTACGAAATAACCGAGGAAGAACTTATCTGGTTAGCTGGGCGCGTTCAGTGTTTGCAGGCGTTAACAGAAAGGCTTTGTAAAGAGAAGATAGAAAGTTCAAGTGATGTTTGAATTTAAAATTATAAAACAACGATTGACAAAAAAGTACTTTATTAAGTTTAATTAGTAAATGATTTTCATTAATACTGGAACAATTGTTCTCAGGCCTCATTATATGTTTGCGAATATTAATAATGACAAAATATGATATCAATTACTCACAAGGTTTATATCAATCAGGATCTAATAATCATGTGTTGCTAAATAAATTACCACAAAATTCTATTACGGTATCCGATATTAAAACCTGGCACCGTCGATGGTTAGGTAATGTTTATGAGTGGGCGGGAGATGAGCGCTCGGTAAATATGAGTAAAGGTGATTTACAGTTTTCTACGGCTGCTCAAATCCCAAGGCTATTAAATCAATTTGAGCTAGATTGTCTCAATCGATATACGCCCTGTAATAATTTTGATAATGAGTCTTTAATTGAGGCGATTGCGGTTATCCATATTGAGTTTATATTAATTCACCCATTTCGTGAGGGGAATGGACGATTATTACATTTATTAGCAGATGTTATGGCGGCACAGGCTGGGCTTCAACCACTGGATTATACAAGTTGGGATCAGAGTAAAGATGAGTATTTTTCTGCCATTCAGCAAGGTATGGGTATGAATTACGAACCGATGAAGGCCAGGGTTAGGAGAGCAATAGACGTTAGTTAGCTAATGACAAGTGCTGAAATTTGCTTTTTTTAGTTTTCAGCATAGCTTCCAGTTTTTGAATAGCCTGGCCTGTCTCAATGGCAGTAGAGCTTGCCACAGCGCGAACTATACGTGACTGAGTTGTTTTTTTTGAGGGCCTGGTTTTAGCTGTCATTAGTTATGGCTCAAAAGCGGGTGTCAACATAAACGTTATAGTATAGATGACGATTTATTGCACACACGTTATGTTCAACTTAACTGAAAATGAGCTGAGAAGGACAGCATGAGCCTGTAATTTACTAGTCGCCATATTTCGCCATAATTAATCAGCTATAAACCCGTTTTTATCAGACCATGGTCTGCTCCATATTGTTTAATCCATAAAACAATATGGAGCCGGTTATGAAAGTTAAATTTATTTTACCCTCGTTAGTTGAAGCAAAAAGCCCGTTGTGGCGTCCCATTAAATACTCCCTTTTTCCTCCCTTAGGTCTGGCAACTTTAGCCGGATATTTAAATTCAGAAGATGAAGCAGAATTAATTGATCAACATGTTGAGCCGTTAACGATGAATGATGCGCCAGATTTAGTTGTAATCCAGGTGTACATAACCAATGCAAACCGGGCGTACCGAATTGCAGATTCATACCGAAGTAGAGGCGTATTTGTTTGCTTGGGTGGTTTGCATGTTAGCTCTTTGCCTGAAGAGGCGGCCAAACATGCGGATGCTATTTTTATTGGCCCTGGTGAAGATACTTTTCCCGTATTCCTTAAAGATTTCAGGGTTAAATCAGCAAAAAAAGTGTATCTCTCCACAAGGCGTGAGCTAGAAACTATACCCCCCGTCAGGCGAGATTTGATAAAACGTGAAAACTATTTAGTACCAAACTCAATTGTTGTTTCTCGTGGCTGTCCACATCACTGTAGCTTTTGTTATAAAGATGCTTTTTTTAAAGACGGAAAATCATTCTATACACAAAAAGTGGATGATGCATTGGCAGAAATAAATCGCTTGCCCGGCAAGCATTTATATTTTCTCGATGATCATCTGTTAGGGCACAAACGTTTTGCAAGTGCTTTATTTGATGGTATGCGAGGCATGGGCCGTGTGTTTCAGGGAGCATCAACGGTTGATGCTATTTTAAGGGGGAACTTAATTGAAAAAGCCGCGGACGCTGGCCTGAGAAGTATATTTATTGGCTTTGAAACTTTAAATAGTAACAACCTCATTAGTAGTAATAAAAGACAGAATATTAATAAATATGAGCAGGCTATAAAAAGATTAGATGAGCTTGGGATTATGATTAATGCAAGTTTTGTGTTTGGACTCGATTCAGATTCACCCGATGTATTTAAGCACACCGTAGACTGGGCCATTGAGCAAGGCGTTACTACAAGTACGTTTCATATCGCAACACCCTATCCCGGTACAAAATATCACGAGGAAATGCAATTCCAGGGTCGTATCCTGACTAATAACTGGGATAAGTATGATACGAGAACGCCAATAGTTAAGCCGACTCATATGGGTTTGGCAGAATTAAAGCAGGGATACGAGTGGAGTTATAAAGCCTTTTATAAATGGAGTGCAATTGCAAAAGCCAGTAGCCAGCATGACAGTTTAAAACATGTGCTTAAGCATTTGTTTTACGCAGGTGGGTGGAAAAAATTTGAAGCTGTGTGGAATTTAGCAATTAAATCTGGGAGTTTAAAATACTCAAGGCCCCTGTTAGAAACCGTGTTGTCGAAGGTAAATAGAAAAAACAGATATGCGTTAGAGGCAAGCCCGCTAAAAGGTATGAGGGGTAAACTCTAATGAGTGATAAACATTATAATAAATTTAAACGACTTTTTGATGTATTATCTAGTTGTATTGGCTTAATTGTTTTATCGCCATTGCTGCTAGTGATATCGCTTATGATTTACTGGCAGGACAGGGGTTCGGTTTTTTATTTTCAAAAAAGAGTCGGCATTTATAGACAAGAATTTACGCTTATAAAATTTCGGACAATGAAAAATAATAACATAACGCGATTAGGCAAATGGTTAAGGGCAACCGGCATAGATGAGTTGCCGCAGTTAATTAATGTTTTAAAAAATGAAATGAGTATTGTTGGCCCCAGGCCGTTAACCAAAGAGGATGTGGCCAGGCTAGGCTGGAATGAGTACAGATATCAATATCGATGGAATATATTTCCAGGTATTACGGGTCTGGCTCAATTATACGGTGGCTATGGTGCAAGAATGTCGTGCTATTTAGACAGGATGTATTCTAAGCGAAAATCATTTATGTTTGATTTGTTGATTGTATTTTATTCTGTATTTGTGAATGTAATAGGTAAGAAGCATGTGCGTAGTTTTCTCAGGCGGTGATAAAAAGTAAGGTAGGGTGGATCCGCTTCGCTTGATCCGCCCTGCAAATTAATTAAAAATAATGACAGCAGTGAAGTATCCAAAAATAAATATAGGTTACACATGAAAATAGTTTTATTACCAGGTCTTGATGGAACGGGGTTATTATTTAAACCTTTGCTTAAAGCACTGCCAAAAAATATTGAAGTTTTGATTGTGTCTTATCCTGTTGATTTAAAACTAAGTTATGAAGATCTGCTTGAGTTTGTAGTCAAGCAGTTGCCGGATGAAAAAATTGTTTTATTGGCGGAATCGTTTTCAGGTCCAATCGCTTATCAGCTTGCACTAGATATTCCCGAAAAAATAGAATCCATAATATTTGTAGCCAGTTTTATTAATAATCCCCGCAAGTTTATCATGTTTTTAAGCCGTTTTTTACCGATCCGTTTATTGCTTTTACTGCCTATACCTGAGCTAATAGTAAAAATATTTTTATTCGGTTTTAATATAAATAAGCAGATGATAGATTTATTCAAACAATCGATTAAGCAAGTACAACCGGAGGTGCTTGCGTTTCGGCTGCGGGAAATTTCCGGGCTTCAACAGTGTCACAATACCAGTGATATCAGGGTAACGTATATACAGGCGCAGAATGATAAGTTGGTACCGAGGTGTTGTCTGGATGAGTTTAGAAAGGTATTTTCAAATGTTAATGTCATTAAGCTCAGTGGAGCACATTTTATCTTGCAGGCTGCTCCAGCTTTATGTGCAGATACTATAGTGAACAGTGTCGTACAGACTCAAACCCATTCCCAATAAGCTAAGCAGTATCAATATTTATGAAGTCAGACCTCCCCCTTTGAAAAAGGGGGAATGAGGGGGATTAAAAAGGCACAGTTTCCTAAATACTTTATTTAGTGTGCTAAACCCTAAGCCTTAATCAAATTTCCCCCAACCCTTCTTTTCTAAAGAGGGGGCTAATGCTTATATTATTTATTAACGGGAGAAGGGGGGGGAGATACAAAAATAATTTTAGAAGCCGTATGCTCTTTAATCATCACCATTAAAGCGGTATCAAGAAGAACATAAGCGCCAAAAAATAGAACTTGCTATTCAAATTAAAATACTCTATCTTGTGCTAAATTAATATACAGCCACCACATATAGTGGCGCTGGTTAATTTTTATCCACAGGGGAATCCGGTGTAAATCCGGAACTGTCGCGCAACGGTGATAGAAGCATGCCTTCTTAAGTCCGATTACCTGTGATGCTTTTTAAAACCAAACACCCGAGTCTCGCGTAAAGGCTCAGGGTGGAAAGCTTCGTTTTGTGCACCCTGCTTTCCTCTCTGGCCCTTGAAAAACAGGACTCCTGAAAGCCAGAGGAAAAAAATGCAAAACGAAGTCATCGCCAACTCATCCACAAGCTCAACTACTTCATCACGAAGCGATCCGCACAGGGAGCGGAATAATTATCCCCAGTCCTCATTAGCCCATTCATTTAGCCGGGTGATTCGTCGAAATGGAAAACAGACTGTATTTGATCGTACAAAAATTATTGTTGCTCTCACTAAAGCTTTTCTGGCTGTTGAGGGAGGTACGGCGGCGGCATCAAGTCGTGTGCGTGAAACGGTTGAATCTTTAACCACACAGGTTATGGATGCCCTGTTTCGACATTTGCCAGAAGATGGCACGGTGCACATTGAAAATATCCAGGATCAGGTTGAGCTGGCTTTAATGCGAAATGGTGAACAAAAAGTCGCCCGCGCATATGTTTTATATCGCGAACAGCATGCACAAAAACGTGCAGATGAGCAGGGGGATGAAACTGAACCAGAACAGACACGGAACATAATTAATATTAGTTATAAAGATGGCAGTAAAAAGCCACTGAATAATACACGTATCGAGCAAATTATTAATGAAGCGGTTACCGGGTTGGAGCCGGTTAGTGCAGAACATCTTTTAAAAACAATATTAAGCACCGTGTATGACGGCATGAGTGAAGATGATTTGTACACCACGTTGGTGATGTGCGCGCGAAGCATGATAGAGAGTGAACCAGATTATTCACAGGTTTCAGCCAGGTTGTTACTGGATAATTTGCGTCGTGAAGCATTAACGTTTCTCTATGGCTATGAGCAGCAGGCAACCCAGTTTGAAATGGCGAATTTGTATGCCGAATATTTTAAAAATTATATTAAGCAGGCCGTCGAACTGGAATTGCTGGATAGTGAATTATTACGCTATGACCTGGATGAACTGGGACGTGCGTTGTTAGCTGAGCGAGATCAGCAGTTTACCTACTTGGGTTTGCAGACACTTTATGATCGTTATTTTATTCACCAAAGCGGTGTTCGCATTGAGCTTCCCCAGGCATTTTATATGCGTGTCGCCATGGGTTTGGCGAGTAATGAAATAAACCGTGAAGCACGCACCATTGAATTTTATAAATTATTATCGTCATTTGATTTTATGTGCTCGACACCCACATTATTTAATTCGGCTACATTGCGCCCACAATTATCGTCCTGCTACCTGACAACCGTGCCCGATGATTTAGAAGGTATTTATAATTCATTTAAGGATAATGCCCTGCTTTCAAAATTTGCGGGTGGCTTAGGCAATGACTGGACGCGGGTGCGTGGTTTAGGTTCACATATTCAGGGAACGAATGGAAAATCCCAGGGTGTGGTGCCGTTTTTAAAAGTGGCTAATGACACAGCTGTGGCAGTTAATCAGGGGGGCAAACGCAAAGGGGCTATGTGTGCCTATTTAGAAACCTGGCACATAGATATTGAAGAGTTTCTGGATTTACGTAAAAATACCGGCGATGATCGACGTCGTACCCATGATATGAACACCGCCAACTGGGTGCCGGATTTATTTATGAAACGGGTCGTAGAAGAAAAAAACTGGACACTTTTTTCACCTGAAGAAGCCCCCGATTTGCATGACTTATATGGTAAAGCTTTTGATCTTGCGTATGAGGCGTATGAAGAAAAAGCCCAACGTGGAGAAATTAAATTATATAAAATGGTTAACGCATTAGAGCTTTGGCGAAAAATGCTCGGTATGTTATTTGAAACGGGACATCCGTGGATTACCTTTAAAGACCCATGTAATGTTAGATACACCAACCAGCATGTAGGGGTGGTGCACAGTTCAAATCTTTGCACAGAAATTACCCTGCACACAAACGATAATGAAATTGCCGTGTGTAATTTGGGTTCGGTTAATCTGGCGGCCCATGTTGATGAAAATGGCCTTAATATGCAGAGGCTGGAAAACACCATTAACACCGCCATGCGTATGCTCGATAATGTGGTGGACTACAATTATTATTCCGTACCCCAGGCAAGAAATTCTAACCTGCGGCACCGCCCGGTTGGTTTAGGTATTATGGGTTTTCAGGATGCCCTATATAAATTAAGTATTGCTTACAATAGCGAACAGGCGGTTGAGTTTGCCGATACGGCTATGGAAACGGTGAGTTATTTTGCAATAAAAGCATCTTCAGAACTCGCTGTAGAGCGTGGGCAATACTCAAGTTACCAGGGATCATTATGGAGCCAGGGAATTCTACCAATCGATTCAAATAATAAAATGATAGCAGAGCGTGGTAATTATATTGAGTGTGATACCCGCAGTACATTAGATTGGGATAGCTTACGCGAAACCGTGCTTAAGCAGGGTATGCGAAACAGTAATTGCCTGGCAATAGCCCCTACGGCGACCATTGCAAATATTTGTGGTGTGAGTCAGTCAATAGAGCCCATTTATCAAAACCTGTATGTGAAATCAAATTTATCCGGTGAATTTACTGTGGTTAATTCCTATTTGGTAAGCGCACTTAAAGCACAAAATCTTTGGGATGATGTTATGGTCAATGACCTGAAATATTATGATGGTTCAGTTGCAAATATTGATCGTATACCCGATGAGATAAAAACTTTATTCGCCACCGCATTTGAAATTGATACACGTTGGTTAATTGAAGCCGGCGCACGGCGACAGAAATGGATTGACCAGTCACAGAGTTTAAATTTATACATGGCCGAACCTTCAGGTAAAAAGCTTGATCAGTTGTATAAACTGGCCTGGGTACGGGGTTTAAAAACGACCTATTATTTACGTTCGATCGGTGCAACCCATATGGAAAAAAATGTGAGTATGGTAGAGGTAACTGAGCAAGAATCACCAAAGGTGTGTTCGATTCTCGATCCGGAATGTGAAGCTTGTCAGTAAATAAAAAAGGAGTGCTGTCATTTCAGCATGCTTCTAGCTGGGATTCAGTGACTTTTGTAAGAGTCAAAGTCACCGGGTTTCCGAAAAAATATTTCCTGAATGTTTTTCACAAACGTTCAGGTTAACAAAGAAAATACTAAATCAAAAAGGTAACAAGTATGTTGAACTGGGATGATCCAATTGCCGCATTTTCAAATACAGCTCAGCCAAATGCAATGAAAGAAAATAAAAATGCACTACAGACTGAGCAGGTGTTAAATAATGAACGGCTTACTAAAGAGTCACAAATATTAAATATTAAACAACCGTCCATGCAACCCGTAAGAGCTGATGACAAACGTGTGATAAATGGCAAAACAGATATAAACCAGTTGGCCCCCTTTAAGTATCCCTGGGCCTGGGAGTTCTGGCTTAATGCGAACCGTAACCACTGGACGCCACTGGATATAAATATGTCGAAAGACGTCCATGATTATCATCATCGCTTAACCCTGGAAGAAAAACATGTTTATGAAAATGTGCTGTCTTATCTAACAACCTCTGACATTTTGGCGATGCGCAATGTGGGTCTGGCTGTTATGGAAAAAATGACTGCCCCCGAGTTACAGATTTACCAGGCGCGTCAGGTTTATGAAGAAGCTTTACACACCTGGACTTACCAACATTGTATTGAATCTATTGGCCTGGACCAGGGTGAAATCTATAACCGCTATCGTGTGGTGCCTGAAATTAATGGCAAGATACAAATGGCAAATGAAAAAATAAATTCCGTGTTACGCGCAGATATAGATTTAACCGATAAAGATGAGCTTGAAAACTTTGTCATGTCGTATATATTTTTTGCGGGCATATTTGAAGGTTGCTGGTTTTATAATGGTTTTAGTCCAATTTTTGCATTACAACGTCGTGGCTTAATGACCGGCACTGCCGAGCAGCTTCAATATATTATGCGCGATGAAGTGTTGCATTGTGCTTTCGGAATTCGCGTGGTTAATCAAATTATATTAGAAAACAATGTTAAGTTAGATCCTAAGGCTGTTGCCAATATGTGGCAGGAAGCAGAAGCCTGTGAAATTGATTATGCAAATTATATTTTACGTGATCCAATATTAGGTTACACCGCTGAAGATCATGTTGCACAGTTTTGCTATATTGCGAATCGCCGGGCCAAATCACTTAAAGTCGAAGAGCCGTTCCCTGGTGCTGAGAACACATTAGGTTGGTTGGATGAACAGGCCAATATGCGTAAGGAGAAAAACTTTTTCGAAACACGGGTTACCGAATATCAAACGGGAGGGGCGTTGAAGTGGGATTAAAACAGACATAATTAAAAACCCAGTAAAATTTAGGGTTGAATCTATATTAGAAATCTATTAAATTGCCTGCGCCGTCAGGCACTCCCCCATAGTAGAAATAAAGAGAGATTTAAGATGTTAGATGCAACGGTAGTTTTGGCAGTTATTGGCGTGATTGGTTCAATTACTGTTTTTGGTGTTCTAGGCTATAGAATTACCCGCTTAATGCAAACCTGTAATTCAGAAGATTTATAAGAATATGTAGTCTGGGGTGTGGAGCAGTAGCTAAATATTCGTAGGGTGGATCAAGCGAAGCGGATCCACCTTCGAACTATTTTCTTCACTCCAGCACTTCAAAAACAGCATTACATAACACATCAATATCTTGTCGGTTAATGATGTAAGGCGGCATTAAATATATCAATTTTCCAAACGGTCGAACCCACACGCCCTTATCAACAAAAGCGCGTTGAATTTTTTTCATATCAACCGTCACTTTACATTCAATAACGGCAATTGCACCTAAAATGCGGACATCTGCAATGGGACTATTTTTAAGATTTTTTAACTGTTTGCACTTTTCAAGTGATTGATGAAACCAGATTTCAATTTGTGAAATTTTAGTTTGCCAATCTGATTCAAGTAATAATTTAATGCTGCAATTTGCCGCAGCACAAGCCAGAGGGTTGGCCATAAAAGTAGGCCCGTGCATAAACACACCCGGTTCACCATTTGAAATAGTGTTTGCAATTTCTTTCGTGGTAAGTGTCGCAGCCAGGCTTAAATACCCCCCGGTTAGTGCCTTGCCAACACACATAATATCGGGCTGAATTTGAGCATGTTCACAGGCAAAAAGTTTACCCGTGCGGCCAAAGCCCGTGGCAATTTCATCAAATATTAATAACACATTAAATTCATCACAAAGCGCACGGGCTTTATTTAAAAAATCTGCCGAATAAAAATGCATACCCCCTGCGCCCTGCACAACCGGTTCTAAAATAAAAGCGGCAAGTTGAGAATGGTGTTGCTCAAGTGCGTTTCGTAAATTATTTAAGTCAGTTGAATTGCAGAGTTCATTAAAAGGCGTCGTAGGCGAGTCTATAAAAACCTGTTGCGCCAGTGACTGATTAAATAAACTATGCATACCTGTAATCGGGTCACACACCGACATGGCACCAAATGTATCTCCATGATAACCGCCGCGAAGGGTTAAAAATTTTTGTTTATCGGGCTGCTGCTTATCATGCCAGTATTGAATAGCCATTTTCATAGCCACTTCAACTGACACCGAACCCGAGTCACTAAAGAAAACTGAGTTGAGTGAATCGGGGGTAATATCAACCAGGGTTTTAGCCAGCTCAACCGCAGGGGGGTGAGTCAGGCCTCCAAACATCACATGGCTCATATTTTTTAACTGGTTTTCTAAAGCCTGATTTATCAGCGGATGGTTATAACCATGAATGGCGCTCCACCAGGATGACATGCCATCAATAAGTTCACGACCATCAGCAAGCTTAAGGCGAACCCCTTTAGCGGAAACCACCGGGAAAACAGGCAAGTCACTACCAAGGGCTGAGTAGGGGTGCCAGATATATTGTTGGTCTAGCTGTAAAAGGTGCTGGTATAAATCCATAAGATCTAGCGAAGTTAAATAGAATGTTACCTTACCTTAAGCTCAGGGTGAGGTCGAGTGGCGTTTAAAATAAAACCATCATTGGTTATGAATAAACACTACAATACACTACTGCCTCATGTTGGGATGACAGTACTTTTTAAGTTAACAGTAGTGCAATGAATACAAAACGTGAAATAAGCAACAGCTTAATGGTGAAAATATAAATGGCAAAAGAGCTATACCGTACAGAAGATGAGCAGGGTTTGGTGATAGTAACTGAGCAGGGCGATAAAAGAATATTAAGCTTCGCATCAGATTTACAGCAAAGCTGTGTTGATATGCACAGGCCATATTATCTGTTACACGAATACACACAAATCATGCTGCTAGGCCTGGTTTTCGCAGAGCCAGAAAATATAACCATGCTAGGCCTGGGAGGTGGAGGTCTGGCGCATTGTTTAAATCACTTTTATCCCCAGTGTGTAACAAGGGTAGTAGAAATCAGGCAAGAGGTGATTGATGTTGCCTATAGCTGGTTTAATTTGCCACGTAAAGCAAATTTAAAAGTGATATGCAGTGATGCTAACGAGTATATAAAACAGGTAAAATCCACAAGCATTAATTTATTATTATGCGACCTTTACGAAGCCAATGGCATGAGTGAAATGCAACAACAGGCTGAATTTATAGAACACTGTTATCAAACGCTGAATGATGATAGCTGCCTGGTTATTAATTTTCATAACATGCCAGAAGAAGATTCAGACGTGATGCAGAAAATAAAGCAGCGGTTTACAGAAGTGTTTGTATGTGATGTGTTTATTGGGAACTGGGTTTTATTTTGCCTTAAAGCTAATTCGGGTTTTGAAAAGAGTGAGTTAGAAGATCGGGCCAGGGTGTTAGCTAAAAAAGTTGGTATGCCATTGATGTATTATTTTAAACAATTAAGCAAAATACATAGTATGTGATTTATCAAACTGTTTATAAGTTATAATAATTAAATGAGGCTAAAATTTAAAAATCTGTCATTCCCGATAGAAGCACTCGGGAATGACGACACTTTTTAAGTTAAGGTGAGAGAAATAACTATTCATATACAATATGAAGCAAAATAAAGGGAACAATATGAATCTTACCATAATAGTTGTTGTTTTTTTTATAGCAGTAGCAGGTGCAATTTTTTACATACGAAAAATGGAAAAACAACGCACAGAAGCACTGGCCGTTGTAGCAAAGCAACTTGGTTGTGAGTTCCAGGAAAACCCAGATGAAAACTTCCAGAAGTCGTTTGATAAATTCCAGCTCTTCTCCAAAGGTAGTTCAAAAAAAATCAGGAATATAATTAGCTGTAATAATCTCAATAATACATGCGATATTTTTGGCTATACTTTCACAACCGGCACAGGAAAAAACAGATCAATCTCCACACAAACAGTCGCCAGTTTTTCAGGCAGGCAATTGGATTTTCCCGATTTTGATTTGTGTCCACAAAATATACTTCACAATATAGGCAAGGTATTTGGCTACCAGGATATAGATTTTGAAAGCAGTCCCGAATTCTCAGATAAATATCTATTACGCGGTAAAAATGAAAAAACCATTCGCTCACTATTTAATCAACGATTACTCAAATACTTTGAAAAAAATGACAGCCTTTATGTTGAAGCCCGAGCTAACAGGGTAATCATTTATAAACCGTATCAACGGGTTAAACCGCAAGAAATTAAAAACTTCTATAATCAGTCTAAAGAAGTTTATCAACAGTTGTGTGAGGCATTGGGTGTTTGATAATAAAAAATAGCAGAGGGGAAAAGGGCTTGCTTAAAAAAATGGAAAGAAAAGTAAAATTCAACTTGAAGATCGAAATAAAAAGTATAGTATTTGTAGGCCGGATCAAGCGAAGTGGATCTGGTGTTTGTGATGATGTACCCTACCACTGCCGGAATAACTGGAATGAGTTAGCTGTGTCTCGAATATCTTCTGTGGTTTTGGTCACAGGGGACAGAGCAAAAAAGCAAGCTCTTTCCCCGAGTGAAGCAAGCGAATGGTACCACAGGATTTACTTAGAAAAATTTAAAATCAACCCCAGTACGGGTGGTGATTTGTGTTAAGTGTTTGAAATTCTGACATATGTGCCCCAACAATAAATAGTTGAATCATCATACATTACATTTATAAATTTTCCGGCTGAAAATGCAGTTAATGTGGCAGATAAAAGTTTACTTATGCCTGCATCAGTGACGCCACCCTGAGCTGGGTAAATTAGTAAGGCATTGGTTCCGGCATGGGTGCAAGATGGGCTTATTTCACTATCAAAGTAAATAACGAAACCACCATCATTTACTACCTGAACTGAAACGACTTTCTTGTTTTCTGTCTAAATGTTTTGTGCTTGCACCAATTGTGATGGGAGTAACATGGATATTAATAATAATATTTTAAATGTTTTCATGATTTTTCTATAAACCTTGTTAGGTTTACGGTGTTTTTTTAAATTATATAGTAGGCTCATTCTATAATTTTTAGAATTAAAATTATATCCCAACTTTCCATTGAATGGCCTTCAATTATTCAATAGACCACCAGCCCTGAAAACGTCGGTTATGTGTTCAACAGACCTGTCCCTAAATACCAGCAAGTCAAGGAAAATTTTGATAATGTAGGTTCGAATTTATTCGTACATGACTACGCGATAACGAGCTTTGTGCGAATAAATTCGAACCTACATTACTTGACTTGCTGACATAGAGTCTGCTCCTTTCAATGTTTAATTTTTTACGAGAACACTAAGAAGCTAGTAGCTAATATAAACCAGGGTCTCCACATTGCCCCAAACAGCACACAATGAATTGCCCTCCAGTGAAACAGTCGCCTGACTCGCCCTGGCGGCTAATAGCATTGAATACATTTGTTTATCCGTTTCGTCAACTAAAGGCATTACATAACTCCAGTTGAGATTTTCACTGCACGCAGGCGTTACATCTTTCACGCCTTCGGCAACAATAAATAGCATTTGACTATTGTCTTTACTAATCGCTAATTTTTTAATAACTACGCTATCCATTTTGTTTGAAAAAAACAGGCAAAGACAATACGAAAAGTAATAGGCTTATGATGATTTTTTTTCATTGATACTCTCAATATCTGCTAAGTAACTAAAGGGTGCTGTGCCCAATTTGTATAAATTAATGTCGAATTCCAAAGTCTATAGCCTGAACAATTGATACAGTTCCTGCAGTAGCCGGTGGAGTCGAGCATTTGCTGGTAAAAACCCTGACCAGTTCCTGTGTAGTTTTAGCCGCTAAGGCGATTGAAACGAGCGTTTTATCCAATTCTGTTTCTACTCTAATTAAAGTCCATAAATATTTGCCCATAACGTAATCTCCAATTTAATCTGCTCATTATATAAGTGGAAACAATGCTGGTGTAATATTTTTTGAAAAAAAACAAAGTAGTTGACTTAGGATAAGGCTTTAATAAAAAAGAGAAATATAAACACTATACGCAAATGGGGTATATACAAAAAAATAGGTTTTAAATGTTTTAGTTATTAAGTACTTATAAAAAGTCAATTTAATATTTGTAGTATGTGTATTTTGCTGTTAGTCTCTGTGCTGCAATAAATTAAAAATTAATAGTTTGATTTTAAAAAAAATATAATATTTTGTAAACAAAAAATAAATTCAAACGTACTGTAATAGAGTATTACGGTGATTTGAAGGGTTGGCATGGCAATGGAAGTGGTTTACTCAAAAAACAAAGAGCAAACAGGCTTACTTACAGGCATAAAGCTATACGCATATGTCTTAGTAGTTGTTTAATTTATCTCCCGTTATCCACCCTCGGTTAATAAAAATAGAATACATTGTATCAATGTATGGCATGTGAAGTCGCGCATTGAAAAGTCACGCTGTGTAAATTGTAAACAGTTACGTATTTATAAAATCAAATAAATAACGAATATAATAAAAAGTAAAAACATGAAAAAATCATACAGTCTTAAATCAAACATTTTCAAATTTGTAAGCCTGGTGTTAATGGCCTTGATGTCATTTCAGCTTAGTGCGGCAATAACGCTATTTGAAAAAAATGAATTACAGATTGTAATTACACCCGATGGGTTTCCGATTATCTGGTATAACGCAAATAAATATGGGGCTGATTTTACTTACGATGCTACTCTAGTTGCAGATTGCACAGGTGAGTGTTTGCTTGAAGCAACCGCTTTAAATGCAAGCAGTTTTAGGAGTTATCAAGTAAGTCAATATGTATCGGTTACGGTTTACTATGATGTAAATGGTGAGATTGTTGCAACTTATGAAGTTGATAGTACGCCACCACCACCGCCGCAAGATGAACCCAGTTTTTATGGGCCGTTTGATGTTGGTAGTATGCCTGGCGGATTTAGTGTTTCACCATCGGGCTCGGCAAGCTATTCACTGGGTATTGATATTCCACCCGGTATTGCTGGATTACAGCCGGGTGTTGGCGTTGCATATGATAGTCAGGCAGGTAATGGACAGTTAGGTATGGGCTGGGCGATTACAGGATTGTCGCAAATAACACGTTGCGCTAAAACCCTGGTAGAAGATGGGTTTATCCACGGCGTTGACTTCACAGTAAATGATGCATTTTGTCTTGACGGGCAGCGTTTAGTGAATGTTGGTGGCAATCAGTATCGACCTAAGATCGGTAATTCATTTTATGCAACTTATGCAAACAACGCATTTACGGTTTATGGCAAAGGCGGCTCTGTTACAGAGTATGGTGTCACCGCTAACGCTAATATAAAAGCACAAGGTAGAACAGAGACCCGTGTTTGGGCTATTAATAAAGTTTCAGACAATTTTAATAACAGTTATACCTACACTTATGAAGAAGATGCCGCGAATGGCGCGTTTCGAATTTCATCTATTGATTATGCGGCAAATACAGCATCTATTAACTTCGAATATGAAGACAGGCTAGATACCGTCAATGGTTATCAGGCGGGTAGTGTTTATAAAACATTAAAGCGACTGAAATATATAAAAGTAAATCACATTGATTCAACCAAGCCAGTTAGCACCTACAAATTTGCATATCACTTCGATGCCAGCCCTGTAAATCCAACTCGTTTAAAAGCAATTCAAAAATGCAGTGCGACGGAATGTCTGACACCAACTAAATTTGACTGGAACACAAGAGAGCAGGGTTTTAATACCCCGGGTTTAGCTATTGGAGACAATGCGGCAGGTGGTAAGCTTTCATATTCTTATGAGGGTAAGGCCCAGGGCTTGGTCGATGTAACAGGTGATGGTCTGGCCGACAGGGTATGGGTGCCAAATACGTCTACAGAAGTTTGGGTAGCTAAATCTTTAGGAAGCACATTTGCTAATGCAGAATTATGGTTGCCCGCAAATGCAGGAGGCGTTAGTAATGTTTCCTGGTATTACAAAAGAGAAACCTATGTCGATGTAGATGCAGATGGCAAGGCGGATAGAGTCTGGATGCCAGATGGCGTAAATGAAATATGGGTTGCTAAATCAACAGGCAGCAGCTTTGCGACACCTGAGCGCTGGATTGGTAGTTTTGAGAATAGTAGAAAGCCATCCTCATATGGAAACTGGCATGAATCCTATCAGGATATGAATGGAGATGGGCGAGTTGATAGAATCTGGATGCCAGATGGTTACTATGAAGTGTGGGTAGCTTTATCTAATGGCAATGATTTTGAAACACCGCAAAAATGGCTGGATAAAGCCGATACTGTTTTTAATGTTCATTCATTTGAAGGACAAGCAATACATTATAGTGATGTTAACGGTGATGGCATGACCGACAGAATCTGGATGCCTGATGGAGTTCATGAATGGCGGGTTGCACTTTCAACAGGTACCGGATTTAAATTTCCTGAAGCCTGGCTGACACAAGCTGATTCACCCGTTGATATTTATTCTTGGAGCGGAATGAATGAACGACTGGTTGATGTAAATGGTGATGGCCTACCTGACAGGGTCTGGAGACCTAATGGCCGTAATGATATTTATGTAGCGCTGTCTACCGGTGCATCGTTTGCTAAACCCAAACTATGGTTAGCATCAAATTCGGGCGGGGTTAAAGCTTATTCATATCTAAATCAAACCGAGGCTTATTATGATGTTAATGCTGACGGCCTGGCAGATAAAGTGTGGGTGCCCGATGCTGATAGTGTTCAGGAAATCTGGGTGGCCCTGTCAGATGGCACAAAATTTAATATACCTGAACGGTTTTTAACCAGTGATGCAGCGGGTAGCAACGCCATATTTTCCACCAGCAGCTTAAGAAACTTCTATGCAGATATAAATGGTGACGGTAGTACAGACAGACTCTGGGTACCGTCTCAACAAACCAACCTGTTTAGCTCAAGTTCAAACGCCATGACAGTTAGAATTGACTCTATTGAAGATGGCATGGGGGTTGTGCGAGATATTCAATACAAGCCATTAACTGATGCAAGTATTTATACAAAAGGTGCCAATGCATCTTACCCTGATCAGGATATTCAATATGCGAAATATGTTGTATCTGAACAGTCAACCACAGATGGTTTAAGTGGTACGAGCAGAATTACTTACAAATATGGCGAGGCGCAAATCAATCACAGGGGTCGAGGTGATCTTGGTTTTGGCTGGACTGAATCAACCAACACTCAAACAGGCCTGGTAACCCATGTTAATTACTATCTGAATTATCCATATACAGGAATGGTGAATAATGAAACCCAAACCTTAAATGATAATGTCATAAGTTACATAGAAAATGGACCAGTAGCATTTTCCCTGAGTAATGGGCGTCTAAAAACTTATTTATATTCAAAGCGGGCTCAAGCTTACGATAAAGATGGGGTGTTACTAAGCACGGTTAGAACAAACAGTCAGATTATTGATAATCCCAATGGTGATATAACTGATGTAGAGGTAATCACACAAAATGCCAGTGTTCCAACTGATATTCATTTGAGCTATACCCATAATGAGTATAGTTATAGCGCCTCATCAGATTTCAACTTACAAAGTTTAGTTACATCTAGCTCTGTGTATAAAGAAGGCCCTAATGGAACATCACCCTCAGTCACGAAGACTTTTGTATATAACGAACAAACATATAAGCTTGCCTCTGAGTCAGGTGTAGTCACAGGAATAGCTGGTACTGTAGTAACTGATCATCCTGGCATTACCAAAACCTACGGCTATGATAGTTTCGGGCATATAGACTCAACCACCATTACAGCACCAGACCAAGATATAGAGACGCGCGTAGTTACCACAAAATATGATCCTCTGGGACAGTTTGCAGAAACCGTCACCAATGAAATGGGGCATACAGTAAGCACAACCTACGATGCCCGCTTTGGCGTACCACTCACCAAAACCGATGCTAATAATTTGGTAACAATATATCGTTATGATGATTGGGGTGGAGTCACCGATATCGATGCACCCGGAGGCAATACAACCCATACCGAACAAAACTGGTGTCAAATTAACTGCACACTAGATGCTATAAATATAAATGTTACCGCACAAGTTGCAAAATTCAGCACAACTACAAGTGTTGCCGGTGGTAGCTCCTTAGTAAAATACGCGCCCGATGTCACAGTTTACTACGACAAACTCGGCCGTGAAATTCGTAAACAAACTAAAAACTTTAAAGACGAAACAGTGTTAGTTGATACCGCCTATGATGATTTAGGCCGTATAGTTGCGCAAACCCAAGCATATTTACCTGGCAGTGATAAAAATGAAACAACCACAACCTACGACACATTAAATCGGGTAGAAACCACTACCGTTCCCGGTGAAGGTGTCACAACAGTTACCTATGATGATGCAGGGTTTAAAATCACAACCAGTCGTAATGCGCATAATCCGGTAACCAATGCTTATGAAACGCAGGTTAGTAGTGAAAAGAAAAATGTAATCGGGCAAATACAATACAATACCGATAACGATGGCAACATCTTGTTTTATGCCTATGATGCACAGGGCAATAAAGTAAAAACCTTTATACCTAAAGTGGATGCCAGCGGTATAAAAATAAATAATATTGATGCAAGCGGCAATGTTATTGAAAGCCAGAGCCATGTTATTCAAATAGGCTACGATGTTTTCGGGCGTAAAGAAACCATGGATGACCCCAACATGGGGTACTGGTCATACACCTATGACTCCACCAGTAAACTGCGCACACAAACCGATGCCAAAGCTCAAACAACAGTAATGAACTATGACCGACTCGGTCGTATGATTGATCGTACCGATGATGACGGTAGAAAAACAACCTGGGTTTATAACGATGATGTAACGGGTGGCGACACACCAAATACCATGGCAATTGGTAAGCTCGATTCCGTTTACCAACAAGATAGCACGGGTCTTGAAGAATATCGTCAAAGCATTAGTTATACCGCGACTTTAGGCCAGGTTGACTACACTACCACAATAATTGAAGAAGGCGATGCAGCTAACAATAATAAAGTCAGTTATGTAAGTCATTCACAATATGATCAGTTCCATCGCCCAGACGTGGTGAGTTACCCCGAAACATCAACGGGTAAAAAACTGCAATTAAAATATGTGTATACCAATGGTGCACTAACAGAAGTTAAAAAAGCCGATGACACAATCAGTTACTGGCAGGCAAAAGAGGTTAATGCAAAAGGGCAAATAACCCTTGCAAGTTACGGGGTAACAGCAACCGATGCCAATGGTGTCGCAACACAAATCAGGGGGCATGATGTAGCTGGCCGCTTAACGTTCCTTGATTATGCTGCAGGGCAATCAACACTTTACAGTACTACATACCAATACAATGAACTGGGTTCGTTGGTTTACAGAAAAAGCCTGCGTGATAACACACTAAATTACCTCACCGAGAAATATTACTACGACAGTCTACAGCGTCTTAGCAGTGTAGAAATTAACGGCACAGCGAATGCACAGCAATATACTTATGACGTGCTGGGAAATATACGCAGTAAAACAGGTCAGGGCACCTATCAATATGCTGGCACTCAGCCTCACGCGGTTAGCCAGGTTAATGGTAGTAATTATTTTTATAACAGCAATGGTGCGCTAACCTCTGGTGGTGGTCGTTCAGTTACCTGGAGTGCCTTTAACAAACCGGTCAAAATCGAAAATTTAGATGGCTATTCAAGTTTTAGTTATGGCCCGAGCCGTGCGCGTTATAAGCAAGTTAGCCATGTCAATGCCGATCCTGCAAAAGCGCAAACCACAATCTATGTGGGAGGTAGCTATGAAAAAGTCATAGAAAACGGCGTAACCAAACACAAGCACTATATAAAAGTGGGTGGCAATACCATTGCACAACACACGGTTACACAAACCACCACGGATGCTGTCGGCACAGAAAAACTGGAATACCTGCTGCGTGATAACCAGGGTTCAACGGTTGCCGTAATCGATGGCAGTGGTTCAGTAACGGCACAAATGGATTATGATGCCTTTGGTAATCGCCGCCCCATACAGGATGTAAATACTTTAACCTCCGTTATTAATGAAATACCTCGCGGTTATACCGGGCATGAGCATTTAACACGGCTGGGTTTAATTCATATGAATGGTCGGGTTTATGATTCAAAACTTGGGCGGTTTTTAAGTGCGGATCCGATTATTCAGTTTAGTAAAAATATTCAGAGTTATAACCGGTTTAGTTATGTGCTGAATAATCCGATGAGTTATACGGATCCTAGTGGGTTTAGTTTAAAACGACTGGTAAACAAAGCCCGTACTTTCGCCGGTAAGGTAATTTCAAATACTATAAAGTATTCAGTAACTGGCGCAATTATGAATACTACAACATTTCGTCGGTTTTTCTTGAAATATCAATGGGCTAGAGTTGGCTTGCAGGTTACTGCTGGTGTTGTAGATTTTTTTGGTTGTTATGGTGCTTGTTCAGCTTATGCTGCGGGTTATTTAACTGAAATCAGTGGTGGATCATATGGTGATATTGGAAAAGCGGCAATTATTGCTGGTGTGTCATCATATGTAGGCAATCAAATACCAAGTGGCTTTAGCCCAGAAGCAATACTCGCAAAGGGGGCTGTTGGTGCGCTATCAGCGAGGGCATCTGGTGGTGATACATCAAATGGCTTTTGGTTAAGTGTTTTAAGTGCGGCCGGTCCAGGAGGGCAAAATGCACTTGACTATGTCAAAGGCGCAATCTGGAATGGAATAGTGGCCGAATTAACCGGTGGCCAATTCGGCTACGGTGCAGGTGCATCATTATTCGGCAGAATGCTAGGCGAAATAGCCCAAAGTTCAAGCCAAAGTGGAGGTGATACAACCTGCAACCCAATCAACATAACCACAGGTGAAAAATACCTCACCATGCTAGATTATCAGGGTAAAGGCGCCAGCAAACTCAAATTCGAACGCTACTACTCAAGCTACAGCAAGGTGAAAACCAGCCTCGGTGAAGGCTGGCGCAGTAACTTCGATAAAGCCTTGAGTTTTGAAAACGTTAATGGAAAACCATGGACAATTACCTACACAAAAACCAATCGTGAAACCGTCGCCTTCTCAAAAGACAAACAGGGTAACTGGTTGGCATTAGATAACGAGCAGGAAACATTAAAACAAACCCAGCAGAGCTGGCAGTTAACCAACGCCAATGATGAAATAGAAACCTTCAACCCACAGGGTCGTCTGCAATCTATTCAGCACCGTGGTGGTTATAACCAGCAGTTAACCTATAACGATAAAGATCAATTAGTCAATGTCAGCGATAGCTTCGGTGCCAGCATACAACTCGCCTACAATCGCCAGGGCCTGCTAAAAGCCATGACCGATCCACAAGGCAACACCACTCAATATCGTTATGACATGAGTAAACAACTGCTAAGCAAAGTGCTTTATCCAGATAGCACAGAGACGCTTGCAGATAATCCATACAAACAGTATCACTACAATGACCCACGTTTCACGCGCTCCATCACCGGCATCACCAATGAGCTGGGCCAGCGCGTTCACAGCATGGCTTATGATGAATTTGGTCGTGCCATCTTAAGTGAACTGGGTGACCATGCGGAGCGCGTAGACATTAGCTTTAATCATAACCGCAGCAGCACCGTGCGTAACTCATTAGGCCGGGAAACCACCTATCACTTCGATAAAGATGATCACGCAACATTGATCGAAGGTCACGCCACCGCAAGCTGTGTCGCCTCTAACCAGGGCTACACCTATGATGAGCGTGGCAATATCGAAAGCAAAACGAATTGGGATGGCGTGGTGACACGCTACAGTTATAACGCGCGTAATTTGGAAGTGAAACGGATAGAAGCAGAGGGCACAGACGTAGAACGCACCATAGAAACCACATGGCACGAACGCTACCACCTGCCAACGCGCATAGTGAAACCCGGCTTAACCACCGAGTTTGTCTACAACGATAAAGGTTTATTAGTAGAACAAAACCGCATCGATACACAAACTGAACGCAGTTGGATACAGGAGCTATTCAATAGCTACCCAGTGAGAACCACACGCTACAGCTATAACGAGCAAGGCCTGCTAAGCCAGGTCGATGGCCCACGCACCGATGTTAATGACATCACCCACTACGCCTACGATGCCAGCGGAAATCGCATCGACGTGCGCAATGCCTTAAATCATCACAGCCGAATAGAATCATTTGATAAACGTGGTAACCCATTAGTGATTGTTGATGCCAATGGTTTAGAAACCCACCTTGGCTACAATGCCCGTGGCTGGTTAATCAGCAAAACCATCAAACTACAAGATGGCGATGCAACCACTCGCTACGACTATGCACACAGCGGTAACTACAAAGGCGAAGGCCAGGTCAGTAAAGTCACCCTGCCAAATGGTGAGCAGGTGAATTATGAATACGACACCGCCTACCGTGTGATTGGCATTCACAACAGCAAAGGTGAACGCATCAGCTATACCCTCGACCTCGAAGGTAACCCCATTGCCGAAACCACCCATAATGCACAGGGTGAACTGGTGAAAACCCAGCAACGGGTGTTTGATGAACTCAGCCGCTTACTGGCACACATGGGTGCCAACAAACAGACCACAAGTTACCAGTATAATAACAAGGGCCAACTGGCGAGCATTACGGATCCGCTGAAAAATAAAACCGCTCAGGCCTTTGATGCACTGAATCGTTTAATCGCCACCACCGATGCAAATCAAGGCGTGGTGAAAAAAGCCTATGACGCCGCAGGCCGAGTCACCTCCGTAACCGATCAGCGCAAGCTCACCACCGAATACCGCTACAATGGTTTCGGCGATAAAATGGCACAGATCAGCCCAGATACCGGCACCACACACTATGCCTATAATGAAGCCGGTCAGCTGATTAGCAAAACCGATGCGCGTAATGTCGCCACGCACTACAACTACGATGTGCTGGGGCGTATTACCCACATTCACTATCCCGCTGAAACCAGCAACGATATTCATTATGTGTATGATGAAACAGCTTCATCGACAGGCACAAATACAAGCAATAGTGTAGGGCGACTTGCACAGGTCACCGACCCCAGTGGTGAAACCCAGTACAGCTATAACTCACTGGGTAAAGTGCAACATAAAAACTACCGCATAGGTGAAACAAACTATCAGCTAGAAAATAACTATGATGCCAATGGTGTACTGCTAAGCACCACTTACCCCAGTGGGCGCGTGGTGAGTTACCAGTTTAACCAGCAGGGTCAGCTTAACGGCTTAAACACCCAGGCTAAAGCCGGTGAACAAAGCCAGTCGGTGGTTAATGAAGTCAGTTACTTACCCTTCGGGCCACTCAGTGAAATTCGCTATGGCAATAATACCCAAGCCAATATCAAACGAGATAAAGACTATCGCATAGCGTCGATTAACTTAACCGATAATGCATTGCACAATACCCTGTTTGAAGTGAACTATGCCTATGATGCTTCAAGTAATATTACGCACATTAACGACCAGATAAATGCCAGTCAAAGCCAGGCATTTGTCTATGATGATTTATATCGACTCACCGCGGCCGATGGCAGTTATGGTCGAGTGGAATATGATTATGATGAAGTCGGCAATCGTTTACAGCGTCGTTTAACTGATACCAATAGTGCAGATGCCATGGTTGAAGAGTATGACTATGCCCACGACAGTAATCGTTTATTGTCCGTAGCAAAACACAGTGGTGCTAATACTAAAGAGCGATTACTGAGTTATGATGCGGTGGGTAATATTATTAATGACCAGAAATCTGCTGATAATAATACCGCATTGATTTATGGCGCGAATAACCGATTGCAGGGCATTGATAAAAGCGCAGCAAACTCCGGTGGCGCAGTTTATCTTTATAATGCAAAAGGCCAGCGGGTGAGTAAAACCGTAACCCAGAGCGATGGCGCGAAAACAGTCACGCACTTCCATTACAATCAAAATAAACAGTTAATTGCCGAGACGGATGTGAGCGGTAAAGCGATTGCTGAGTATTTGTATATGGGGCATGAGCGGGTAGCGAAGGTAGATTATTCTAATGATGTTATGGGTGAGTTAGTGTTTATCCATAATGATCATTTGGGGTCACCTAAGTTGATGACAGATGAGTATCAGCGGGTGGTTTGGGCTTCGAATACGCTTCCGTTTGGGCAGAGTTTGGCGTCGGTTGATGATGATGGGCAGAGGCTTAAGTTTCCTGGGCAGTATTTTGATGGGGAGTCTGGGTATGCTTATAATTATTTTCGGGATTATGATGCTTCGTTAGGGAGATATATTCAGTCTGATCCTATTGGGCTTCTTGGTGGGGTTAATAGTTTTGGGTATGTTTTGGGGAATCCGGTTGGTGGTTATGACTCTACAGGATTGGAGCTTCAAGCATCCTTAGGTTTTACTTATGGTTCTCATTATATAGTAGGAGGCGTAGAACAGACATTCTCTGCCGGAGTATCAGCAGGGTGGAATCCTGCAAAATGGCAGGTTTTTGTTCAACAAACTAATGCGGCTATTATTGGGCCAGGAGCATGGTATGGAGGGGGAGGTATTATTACAGTCGGAGGGAGCAACGGTCCATTAACTCAAGGAATCACACATACTACTGTTGGTACAGTTATAGTTGATCTAGCTGAGGGAACTGCTGGTGGTGCGTCAATAGATTTTGATGAAAATAGTTTGTCTGGATCATTTTCATTAAAAGGGGGTTTTGGACAAGGAGGTAGAGCTGGGTCAGGCCTAAGAAATGTAAATACATATGCAACTCCAACACTTGACGAAGTTATGTCAGGAATAGGTGATGCTCTTAAAGCATGTTTTAGTAATAGTTATTAGGCATTAACTTTATATGATTGAACGTATACATAGAATATATAATAGCTTAATCGTTTCATTGATAGTTTTATTGTATTTTTTTTCATATTATTTTTTTGTAGATGAATTGGGAGCAATTACGTACTCTTCAATTTTAACAATTTTAATCGTATGCTTATATAAGCCTAATTTCGATAAAAAATTGCAAAATATACTTAATAAAAAAGACCTACTAATGTTTGTAATATTTTTTACTATTACTTTCATAATGGTAAAGAGTAAAATAAATGGAGGTAATTTAAGAGCTTTTCTTGATTCTATATTATTAGTATTAATACTTATGTGTGGAAGGAGGTTTTTTTGGAAAAAGAATTAATTGGAATATTTGGGGTGAATAATTAATTGGGGTCAGAGCATAATGGCACTTACTTAATTAATCAAGGGCCAAGAAGGGCCAAGGGGTCAGTCTGACCCCTTGGCCTTGTGCAAGCGGGAATTATGTCAATGATGTCCAGCTATATGATGAGCACCTTACCAGCAGTGCCGAAAAGCGCTAACTTTTTTACCTGGGCAAATGCAGCGAACATGCTTGCTCATGGTACTGTGAGGGGTGTTTCATCTGGACTTTCAGGCGGCTCATTTAAAAGTGGCTTTATCTCTGGGGTGTTGGCAGCAGGTGTCGGCTTGTCAGGCTTGAGTGAGGGAATCGATGGTCTTAGCAAGGCTTACAATATGCTCGCTGCTGCAGCGGTAGGGGGGACTATTTCAAGGCTGTCAGGGGGCAACTTCGGGCATGGCGCGGGTGCGGCTTTGTTTGGCAGAATGTTAGGTAAAATGGCGCATAGACCAAGTCAACGGAACCCAACATACCAGGAAGGGAAAGGCGGCGTTGCATTCGTAGGTGGCTTTTTTGATAAAACAATAAACGGTCCCGTGCTCCAAGCCTATGAAGCCTATACTGGCGATAAAGCTTATTTTCAGTGGTATGAAAGCGAGGCACTAGCGCAGTGGATTGATGTCAACGGAGGCAATGTATCAGTTATTAGTCACAGCTATGGTGCAGATATGGCTGCTGAGGTTGTAGCTGCGGGTCATTTTGTGAATGCATTAAGAACAGTAGACCCCGTTGGCTGGACTCGCCCTAGCTTTACAAATGTAGCAGCAAACGCAGGAAGTTGGGTTAACTACAATGCCATTGGCGGTGGCGCAACTTGGCCCAACTTTGTCGCGGGAATTGGTGGTGCATGGAATAATGCAACATCAAGTTTTCTAGGTTCAGCACATCGGGATGTACCTTATGATCACGCCGGTGTGTGCTTTAGATATTGTTCACCATAGGTATGAAAGAGATGAGTAGAATATTATTTGCATCATGGTTACTGTTTACGTTATCTCTAAGCGGGTGTGTTACTAATTATCCGAAGGATGTGTCTATTGTTTCAATCAAGACAGTAGATTATCGAGAGCAGGCAGAGCTACCAGCACCACCCAAGACAGGCTCGATAAAAGAGATCGATCCATATCGTGATTTTCTATTTTCTTTATCGGAAGAAAAGGGGGCGAAGCCGATAACACCAAATGATGTTGAAGCTTACTTTCGACAGCAAGAGAACAATCAATCTTGCAAAACTACCAAACAACATAAGCCCCTATTAAAGATCGAGTTTAGTAGTAAAGAAAATTTGTACGAATTTATCAAAGGCAAAAGTTACACGTTGTCTGTTGATCCGTATTTTTGCAATCGGCCAGAATCGATAGTGAGTTTGGGTGGGCCGTATGTGTATTGGCGTGGCCTGAATGTTAGTATATTCACGCTAAACTATGTTATTCAGCAAAAGGAAGGTGAAGCCTTTACTTATTACGCATTCTTGAATGTTGTGTATGATTTTACTGGAACCACATCATATGAACGCTTTGATCTGCGCACCAACCCGGAAGACATTTGCTTTCAACTTAAAGGCGGCAGTATGGGGTTTGGCTTTGAGTCGAATACAGTGGTGATACTTAAGGCAGAAATCGTTAAGGCATTAAAGGATTTGACGCCGACTCTCACTGATATTAAAAAAATTAATTGAACAGCTATCTATCCAGAACGACAAGTTATGCCTACAACCAGTTCGGTTTATTAAGCCAGGTCGATGGCCCACGCACCGATGTTAATGACATCACCCACTACGCCTACGATGCCAGCGGAAATCGCATCGACGTGCGCAATGCCTTAAATCATCACAGCCGAATAGAATCATTTGATAAACGTGGTAACCCATTAGTGATTGTTGATGCCAATGGTTTAGAAACCCACCTTGGCTACAATGCCCGTGGCTGGTTAATCAGCAAAACCATCAAACTACAAGATGGCGATGCAACCACTCGCTACGACTATGCACACAGCGGTAACTACAAAGGCGAAGGCCAGGTCAGTAAAGTCACCCTGCCAAATGGTGAGCAGGTGAATTATGAATACGACACCGCCTACCGTGTGATTGGCATTCACAACAGCAAAGGTGAACGCATCAGCTATACCCTCGACCTCGAAGGTAACCCCATTGCCGAAACCACCCATAATGCACAGGGTGAACTGGTGAAAACCCAGCAACGGGTGTTTGATGAACTCAGCCGCTTACTGGCACACATGGGTGCCAACAAACAGACCACAAGTTACCAGTATAATAACAAGGGCCAACTGGCGAGCATTACGGATCCGCTGAAAAATAAAACCGCTCAGGCCTTTGATGCACTGAATCGTTTAATCGCCACCACCGATGCAAATCAAGGCGTGGTGAAAAAAGCCTATGACGCCGCAGGCCGAGTCACCTCCGTAACCGATCAGCGCAAGCTCACCACCGAATACCGCTACAATGGTTTCGGCGATAAAATGGCACAGATCAGCCCAGATACCGGCACCACACACTATGCCTATAATGAAGCCGGTCAGCTGATTAGCAAAACCGATGCGCGTAATGTCGCCACGCACTACAACTACGATGTGCTGGGGCGTATTACCCACATTCACTATCCCGCTGAAACCAGCAACGATATTCATTATGTGTATGATGAAACAGCTTCATCGACAGGCACAAATACAAGCAATAGTGTAGGGCGACTTGCACAGGTCACCGACCCCAGTGGTGAAACCCAGTACAGCTATAACTCACTGGGTAAAGTGCAACATAAAAACTACCGCATAGGTGAAACAAACTATCAGCTAGAAAATAACTATGATGCCAATGGTGTACTGCTAAGCACCACTTACCCCAGTGGGCGCGTGGTGAGTTACCAGTTTAACCAGCAGGGTCAGCTTAACGGCTTAAACACCCAGGCTAAAGCCGGTGAACAAAGCCAGTCGGTGGTTAATGAAGTCAGTTACTTACCCTTCGGGCCACTCAGTGAAATTCGCTATGGCAATAATACCCAAGCCAATATCAAACGAGATAAAGACTATCGCATAGCGTCGATTAATTTAACCGATAATGCATTGCACAATACCCTGTTTGAAGTGAACTATGCCTATGATGCTTCGAGCAATATTACGCAAATTAACAATCCGTTAAATGTAAAACAGAGCCAGACATTTGTGTATGACGACTTATATCGACTCACCGCTGCCGATGGCAGTTATGGTCGGGTTGAATATGATTATGATGAAGTCGGCAACCGTTTACAGCGTCGCTTAACCGAAGCGAATAGCGCGGAGGCAATGGTTGAAGAATATGACTATGCCCACGACAGTAATCGTTTATTGTCCGTTGCAAAACACAGTGGTGCGAATACCGCCGAGCGATTATTAAGTTATGATGCGGTGGGTAATATTGTTAATGATCAGAAATCTTCTGAGAATAATACGGCATTGATTTATGGCGCGAATAATCGATTGCAGGGCATAGATAAAAATGCCGATCAGTCGGTCGCAGGTGCGAGTTACCTTTATAATTCGAAAGGTCAGCGGGTGAGTAAAACGGTTACGCAAGGTGATGGTTCGCTTGAGGTTACGCATTTCCATTACAATGAAAATAATCAGTTGATTGCTGAGACGGATGTTTCCGGTGAGGTGATTGCTGAGTATTTGTATATGGGTCATGAGCGGGTGGCTAAGGTTGATTATCAGTTTAGTGATGCTGGCCAATTAGTGTTTATTCATAATGATCATTTGGGGGCGCCTGAGTTGATGACGGATGAGTATCAGCGGGTGGTTTGGTCTTCGGATGCGCTTCCGTTTGGGCAGAGTTTGGCGTCGGTTGATGATGATGGGCAGAGGCTTAAGTTTCCTGGGCAGTATTTTGATGGGGAGTCTGGGTATGCTTATAATTATTTTCGGGATTATGATGCTAGTTTGGGGCGGTATATTCAGAGTGATCCTATTGGGTTGAGGGGTGGGGTTAATAGTTTTGGGTATGTTGGGGGGAATCCGGTTTATTTTGTTGATCCTTATGGTTTGAGCTTTTGTCCTGCTGATTTGCCAGAACTCCCGCAAAGTGTAGTTAATTTTTCAGCAGGTTTAGGTGACGGTTTGCTTCTTGGGTTTGGTGATGAGTTAAGGAGTGTATTAGGAGTTGACGGTGCAGTAGATTTAAGTTCAACAGAGTACAGTGCTGGTAGTTGGGCGTCTTTTGCTTTCGGTGGTGCAAGGCTAACTTATTCAGCAGCAGCAAAAGCAGGTTCTGTTATTGCGCCAACTGCTCTATCAGCTTCAAAATTTCGCACCTCGTTAAAGAATGTTTTTAGATTTGGAATGGGTAAAAGTTTTCGTCAACCTAATTTGTCGAGATATACTAGTGATGCTGCACTAAGAGCTGCATCTGGTAGAACAAATCGATATATTAATGCTTATGGTTTAGGCGTTACAGGTGCAAGTGCATATAACGCAAACAGGTGAGTTATTAAATATGAATGTTTATGAATTGTACAAGGGAGATTGTTTATTTGCTTTTGAAATTGAAAATTCATATATAGGTCTGCATAAAGTTAAGGATCTACTTTGTACAGTTGAAGGTGTTACAGATATTAAATGTCGAAGAATATTTAGTGCTATAAGTGATGTTCATATCAAGTTTATGTATAAAGATAGAAGCTTTATTGTTTGGGAACCTTATGGCGATAATAGCCGCTATTGGATTGGTCCAGAGGATGATGATGTGATGATTGAGCTTGATTCCGTAGAGGTTGTGTTTAAAAATTATAAACCACATTTTATTAGGAGGTTAATTGGTGATTTGTTAACTTTTAATTTTTAACAATTAATTGCAAATTAATCGGGGTCAGAGCACAATTGTTTCTAATATTCGTTGTGTCTGATATTTAGAAGTGATTTAGTTTTATGTTTTTGGGAATGAATTAAAACAGCTGTTATATTGTGCTCATGTAGTTTCAACTCTTATACTTACGGGTGGTACTCTTGTTGCGAAAAAAACTAATCAAATTTCAAAGAAGAGGAAACTTAATAATGAAAAAATCGTTACTGCTATTGTTGCTTGTAATTTTTGTTCCAAATATCACCTTTGCTCAAGGGTGGTCAGCTCCTCTAACAGTCACTGAAGTGTACGTTTACGGAGATCAAGACACCATCGAAGTGGTTACAGATGGTGGTACGCAATATGTACCTACTTGTTCAGTTAATGCATGGGAAATAACAGCTACAAATGCCGAGGGAAAGAATAGAATTTATAGTGCACTCTTGTCTGCCCAGATATCAGGTAAAAGAGTAAGGTTTTGGTATGTTGATACTTGTGGAGGAAATGGCCATCACGCCACCAATACTCTTAGGTTACTCCCATAACAGATTTAAAATAATAGGTCAGAGCCAATGCCAGTAAGTTAAGGAATGTAGGTGCGAATTTATTCGCACAGAGCTACGCTATAACAGGCTTTGTTCGAATTAATTCGAACCTACATTAATCAGAATTCCCCTTAACTTACTGGCATTGAGGTCAGAGCACAATTGTTTCTAATATTCGTAGTTTATGATGTTTGTGTTTTTCAGGCCAAGGGGTCAGACTGAACCTCCCCCAGTTTAACGGACACTTTTAATCAGAGACTTAAGGTCTCTCAGAGGAGTGTCCCAATGACTAAAAAACGTAAGCCCTATAATACTTATACAAAAGAGTTTAAG
>Ga0316207_10001339_pt1 | contig 31045 bp, 26 predicted proteins | sample 6weekpyrite_MG_FD_204943 | JGI IMG/M metagenome (GOLD analysis project Ga0316207, IMG submission 204943) | Microbial mat bacterial communities from mineral coupon in-situ incubated in ocean water Damariscotta River, Maine, United States -... | ecosystem: Environmental > Aquatic > Marine >...
CTCTCAAGCAGTCGTAACAAAAAATAGAGTTTATTTACTAGGTGGATTCAACGGTTCAGCTTACACAAACACAATCTACTCAGCACCATTTGCTGATGGTTGGGAGATAACTGGTAATAGTTATTAAAGTTTAAATATATAAAAATGATGAAGCAATACTCTTTTTGCTTCATCATATAACAATTCTACAAATTCAAAATTAAATAAATGTCTCAATAATCAAGCAGAACTAAAATAAGTATTGATAATAGATGATTTTTACAACCAAATCAAGCCACCACAATGCGAATATTTTCATAAAACAATACAGTAAAAGTTTTATGGAGAAATTTAGTGTGTCAGATTAAGTCCAGTTTACTACTAAAAAATATACTTTAATCCTGCATAAAGACTAGATCCACGAGGTGAGTCAATTTCACTTCCCTCATACTCTACCAATGCTTCATAATGCTCACTAAGATAATACTCAATACCAGCTCCATATACCATTCCACTATCATGAGCATTCACATCTAATTGATTTATAGTTTCATGTTCAAATTCGTATCCAAGTTTACCCATAATTCCAATAGTATCGGTTAAAGGCAGTGCATAAACGATATTGAATGCATATGTCCAATATTTTCCTCTAGCATTATTAAATTCTAATTTCTCTTCTGTTCCTTCAATAACAGTACGTTTCTCAAGTATATTATTTCTACTATAAGATGTATCAAATTCTACTGCAAAATTATTAGGTAATGTGTATCCAACGTCAATACCCATTCCACCTCCACTTTTACCTTCTAGTTCAACACTGTTACCCTCTTTAACAGTATCAGATATAGTTAATAAAGCTTTTGTTACAACATAAAATTCACCTATTTTGGCATGTTCTTTAGCACAAATCGTTGATGTACTCATAATCAATGCCAATGAGGCTACTGTAATTTTTTTAATCATATATTTCCCACCTAATTTTAAGTTTAAATGAAATTATAAGGTAACTAAGAAAATAATTCTTCACTATTCTTGCTTATATAATTATCTATTATTGCTATTTTTATAAACTATTTTTGCTAAAATACCGTTATGAAACGTACTACTTTAGAAAAACATATACAAATTGCTAATGATATTATGTATTATATTTACACTCATATAGAGATAGACATAAATATTAATGAGTTAAGTGAAAAACTAAAAGTGAGTAAATTTCATATGCATCGTATTTTTAAAGAGATTTTTGGCAAAAATATTTACGAAAGCATAAAATCCATACGATTACAAAAAGCATCTAATCTACTTTTGACTAATCAACTTAGTACAATTAGCGATGTTGCTAAACTTTGTGGCTATAGTTCACAAACATCATTCATTAGAGTATTTAAAACACGTTTTAATATGTCTCCTAAAGAGTGGCGAAATGGTGGATATAAAAACTATGCGAAACAGATTTTAAAAAAATCATTACGCTCACCGCAAATAGCACCTACATTTAATATGATAGAACCAACTATAGTTAAAATGCCAGATTTACATAGTTATTATATACGTCATCATGGTTATGATAATTCTATAAAACAGACTTGGCAGAAACTCCAAACATGGACTTTGAGTAACAATATTAATGATTATAAACAGATTGCACTATTTCATGATAATCCAACCATTACACCTTTAAGTGAATGCCATTATGTAGCATGTATAGCATTAGAATCAAAAGAGTTTTATAATAATAGTCGCTTACCTCACTTTAAAATATCTAAGGGTATTTATGCAAAATTTGATTTAAAAGGCTATTATGGAGATTTAATACAGCTTATTCATTGGGTATATCATGATTGGTTACCACAAAGTGATTACGAAACAACCACAAAACCACCATACAGTATTTATAATACAAATCCATATCTAAATAGTAATGGCTCCCTAGACGTAAGTTTTTATTTATCAATACAATTTTGATATAGTCCTTTAATAGAATAATAAAATTTTATTTTTTTTTATTAAAATTATTTCAACACAAGAAGCCTGTTTAGCTATAAATCACTATATAAATCGAACACAGATATTGACAAAAATAAATTATTATTATAACTTAAATAAAAAATTTACTCCCTAGCATAAGATTTTACAAAGATGATTTAGTTTAGTATTCCAATTAATTATCTCAAATATCTTACTTAAAATAGTTATACTTTAAGAAGTATTTATGTTAGTTATTACTATAATAAAGACGGCTTATCAGAGTCAAATCCTTTGTTTATTATAGAAGGGAGTCACAAATATGAATGTAGACACAGTTACTTTTGCAGTTAACGTTAAAACTGATGCTATTGATAATAGTGGTAAAACAATTGCGATAGAAGAGAATATTGGGCATTTCACTGCACGTGAGACTGCAGAGGAATTTATTATGAAAGAATGCGTCCCAAGAGGAATAGAATGCGAAATTGTAACAAATTTACACGAACCATTCCCACCAAAAAAAATTAAATAGTTTGACAACATACTAAAATTCAAAATGGGCGTTTATTCGCCCATAATTTTAAATTTTAGTTTAACTAAATGAGCCTCTTGCAAAAATAGAAGTCTAATCTTCTTACTATTTGATACATCTTGCAACCTACACAAAATCCAACTATGGCTTCTGTTAAAGAACATGATGCAAATAAGAGTGCAGTTAATAATGCTAATTCAAAGTGTAATAACCACGCAAAAAACACAACGAAAGCAGAGAAAAATAGTGCCAAATAGAGAGTAAATCTCTTAGCCGCTGCATCTTCACTTCTTGATGGTAAATTAAAAAATTTTTGAATAATCTTGCTAATATACCAAATCAAACTAAACCTATTTAAACGTAAAATTCTTACTAAGATATCAAAAACCAAAAAATAGATAAAAAATATTAAATCTGTTGAGATATAAAAAAGAAGTAAAAGTGATACAAAGATAGATCCTAATCTAACTGTTGTAGTGTCTATTTTTTCATAAGATATAGGGCAAGCACTGTTCATAATAAATCCTTTTTATATATAAAGCTCTTATAAAATTTATACTATTTTTCCAAGAACTATTATGAATTATGTCAGAAGTAAAATTAAATGTCAAGTATCTTGACTGTTTTACTAAAGATTAAGAGTATGTTATTATTTCGTATCTAAATTCTCATTAGACTTCTCTTTGTAAAGCTAAGTATTATTTTAGTTCTAACAAGAAGTCTATTATAAAGATAAACTAATGATAAAAACATTAAGTAAACCAGCCATTATTGCTATATTTACAACAATTGTTGCAATAATGGGTTACTTTAGTAACTTCAGTGGAGTCGATGCTAAGACTCTAAATGATAGATATGTAAAAAAGGGGGAAGCTTCATTTGATGATCTTAGTAATTCTGTAAAAAAACGTTACTATAGTGAAAAGAAAAAATGTCAAAATCAGAAACCTGTCCTAGCCAATAGTGATATTATTAATAGATGTGAACCAACGCATGAGCTTAAAACAGAAAAAATTACATCTTTTAAACCTAAAAATACTTTAAATAGTGACAAAAACAACTTTGTTTCACAAATCAGTTGTTCAAATATGGGGGTAAATGAGTATAAAATAGATAATGTATGTCGTACAAAGTTATATGATTTTTTCAAAACAATAGATTCAAAAAAATATAAATTTGAAATTATACCTCTTGTTGATAATCACGATTTTAAAATTCTAAAACAGATTAAACAAAATCCAGAGATTTGCAATAATTTAGAAGCAAAAATTAGTACTACTCAAATCAATAATCTATTCTCATTGGCAAATGAAGGGCTTGGTGTATATAGAATAAAAGAGGCAAGATGGCTTCTTCGCCAGCGTTTTGGTAAAAATATAGATGTCAAATTTACACCATATACAATCAATACAAAATATGAGCGAGGTTTCTTAATCCGTCTTTATCACTAACGGAATAGTTTTTGCATAGTATTTGCTGACATATTAAGTTAGGAAGTAAATATGCTACGCAAACTCTACGTCATATTATTGTTTGCAACACTATCTTATGCTAAAAGTTACTATACAATTCAACTAATAAGCGTAAAAGAACGTAACTCCATTCCAACTAAATTACTCTTATCTTTAAAAAACTCAAATGTAGCCTATTCAATAATTAAAAAAGATAACTCTTTTAAATTAATAAGTGGTGAATACATAACTAAAAAAGAGGCTAATAAAGAGCTATCTCTACTAAAGGGTTTCAAAGATGATGCTTTTATAACAACTAAAAATGTTACAAACAAAATTAAAAACGGTGATTTTATTGATACAAAAACAGTTCAAATTATGGCTGTTTCAAACAAAGAGTCAATTAGCAATAATGATCTTAGAATAATAAATGATGCAGGATATAAGTACCGTATTGTTAAAAAAAATGGATACTACTACCTCTTAGTTGGTGAGTTTAACTCTAAAAAAAATCTCTCTTTAGCTGTACATAAATTAAAAAAAAGTTTTGGTCAAGATATTTTTTATCGTAGTGCAATAGTAAAACCAAATATTAAATACTCTAAAAATGTAGTAAACCATCATAAAAGTAGTGAACCAATGCTCAAAAATTTTTATGCAGGTGTAGCATTTGGTGGTATGAGTACTAGTACTAAGGAAAATTTACGCAAAAATAACTCTTTAGGTGCTGGTTTTCATATAGGGCTTAAATTACCTTACAAATTTAGGATTCAATCTCAATATCTTTATTATCCAAAAGTTAAAGAAATCCGTAAAAATAGTGATTTTACTCACTCTAATGCCACTAGAACATATCATCAATTGAATATAAGCTTAAAAAAGAAACTTCAAATTACTCCAGAACTTAGTTTATATCCAAAAGCTGGTTTGTCAATATCAAGATATGATATTGAGGATAGGGATCTCAACTATCTAAAATTTCAAAATTCGTATGATACAAGTGATCAATCAGAGATACTATTTAACCCTCACATTGGTTTTGGCTTTGACTACATATTAAATAAAAATTTTCATTTTGGTGTGGAATATATTCATACTTTTGAATTAGCACTAAATCAAGTACTACTTAACTTAAACTATGAATACTAAACACTGCACCACTATAGGTTCACTAAATAATGATGAAATATTAGTTTAATATAGTTATAATTGCGCGAATTTAGGAGCTATGAATCTATGAAAAATTTGCGTAATATAATACTTAAAGGTGATAGTGATACATTAAGAGACAATGTTTTACAAAATTTTCGCCACACTTATGAACTTTATGAGTTACTATTTGAAACACTTTTGAATGATAATACATATTTTGAACGCCCTGAACCACTACGCCATCCTATAATTTTCTACTTTGGTCACACAGCAACTTTTTTTATAAATAAACTTATAGTTGCAAAGATTATTGATAATAGAGTAAATCCAGCATTTGAATCAATGTTTGCCATTGGCGTAGATGAGATGGATTGGGATGATTTAGATGAAAAACATTATAGCTGGCCTAGTATTAATGAAGTAAGAGAGTATAGAAAAGAGGTTAAAAAAATTGTTGAACAATGTATTTTGACACTTGATATACATGAAAATATAGGTTGGAATGATCCTTTTTGGACAATTATAATGGCTATTGAGCATGAAAAAATTCATCTTGAGACTTCATCTGTGCTAATTAGGCAACTTAATATAAAACATGTAAAACCACATAAACGTTTTACAATATGTCAAGATGATGTAACTCCGCCAATAAACTCTCTAAAAGAGGTTCAAGGTGACGATGTTTTTCTTGGTATTGATAAAGAGCATCATAAATATGGTTGGGATAACGAGTTTGGTAACCATAAAAATTATATTGCAACTTTTAAAGCTTCAAAATATTTAGTTAGTAATGCTGAGTTCATGGAATTTGTAAATGATGGTGGTTATGAAAACGACAGCTACTGGAGTGAAGATGGAAAAAAATGGAAAAACTTTGCAAAGGTAAAACACCCACCATTTTGGGTAAAAGATGGTTCTTCTTTTAAATTTAGAACAATGACACAAATCATAGATATGCCTCAAAGTTGGCCATGTGAAGTAAATTGGTTAGAAGCTAACGCATTTTGCAAATACAAAAGTGAAAAAGAGTCTAAAAATTTAAGACTTTTAACTGAAGATGAGTGGACTAGACTTCGAGATTTTTGTGATATTGACCATGAAAATACAGCTGCGAACATTAATTTAGAACATTACGCTTCAAGCATGCCAGTAAATTATTTTGAACATAATGGTTTTTATGATGTAATTGGAAATGTTTGGCAATGGAGCCAAACACCTATCTATCCATTTGATGGTTTCGAAGTTCATCCAACTTATGATGACTTTTCCACACCAACATTTGATAACCGTCATAATTTAGTTAAAGGTGGTTCGTGGATTTCAACAGGTAATGAAACCTCAAAAAATTCAAGATATGCATTTAGACAACATTTTTATCAACATGCTGGATTTAGATATGCTGAATCTCCAAATGAGATAAAAAGTGAATTTGATTTATATAAGACAGATAGCTTAATTTCACAATATTGTGAATTTCATTATGGTCAAAGCTATTATAATGTTGAAAACTTTCCAGCTAAAATGGCACGTATTGCATCTAGTCTTGCTAAAAATAGAGGTCGTGCGCTCGATATTGGTTGTGCAGTTGGAAGAAGTACATTTGAGTTAGCACATGATTTTGATAGTGTTACAGGTATTGACTTTTCAGCACGTTTTATTCGCCAAGCAATAGAGTTACAAAAAAAAGGAAAATTAAAATATGTTCTACCAACAGAGGGTGAGTTAGTAAGTTATAACCAAACCTCATTAGATGAACTTGGACTTAAAGGATTAGAGAAAAAAGTTGAATTTTGGCAAGGTGACGCTCACAATCTCAAATCTCATTTTAATAATTATGATTTAGTTCTAGCACTAAATTTAATTGACAGACTATATAATCCACGTAAGTTTTTAGAAGATTTACAGACACGTATGAATAGTGGTGCAATTTTACTAATATCTTCACCATATACATGGCTTGAGGAGTATACACAAAAAGAGAATTGGTTAGGTGGATTTAAACTAAATGGTGAGAGTATTAAAAGTTCAAATACTATAAAAGATATTCTATCTGAACACTTTATACTTATCAAAGAGCCATTTAAAGTTGACTTTGTCATTAGAGAAACAGCAAATAAATATCAACACACGCTAAGTGAAGCTATAATTTTTCAACGTAAATAGATATGTTTAACTTTGATACTAAAATAGAACGCAAAAACAGTGGTTGTGAGAAATATGATCGTTTAGAAAAGCTATATGGTAGTGAAGATATAATCTCTATGTGGGTTGCAGATATGGACTTTAGCGTTGCACCATGTATAACTGAAGCTATAAAAAAACGCTCACAACATCCATTGTATGGATACCCGTCATACCCTCATGCTCTGTACAGCTCTATTATTTCATGGTTAAAAAAACGTCATAACTGGCATATTCAAAAAGAGTGGTTAACATTTTCACCAGGAGTTTTAGCTAGCCTTAACCTTAGTATCCAAAGTTTGACAAAAGAGAAATCAACAATTTTAATACAGACACCTGTTTACCCACCATTTTTTAGCGCTGCAACAGATAACAATAGAAAGCTTCTAACAAACCCTCTAGTGTTAAACAATGGGCGATATGAGATTGATTTTACAGATTTAGACAATAAGTTAAGAGAAAGTTCTATGCTAATCATAAGTAACCCTCATAATCCTACAGGAACTCTTTTCAGTGAAGATGAGCTAAAAAAAGTTGTTAAGCTTTGTGATTATCATAATGTAATTTTATTTAGTGATGAAATTCATAGTGACATCGTTTTTAATAAATTTACTCCAGCAGCATCTGTAGGTAAACATAATCATATAATCACTGCACAATCACCTAGTAAAACATTTAATCTAGCAGGATTATCATCTTCATTTAACATAATAAGTGATGAGAGCATGCGTAAAAAAGTAAGAGATTCACTAAATAGATTACATATCTCTAAAATAAATCAATATGGAATAGTTGCAATGCAAGAGGCGTATAGTTGCGGTGAACCATGGTTAGAGGAGTTAAAAGTCTATTTATCTAAAAATATTAAAACTGCTTCAGATTTTTTTAGAGATACTCCAATTAAAATGACTCAACCAGAGGCAACATATTTACTTTGGTTAGATTGTAGTTCATTACATTTAACACCAAAAGAGCTACAAGATTTTTTTGCAAAAAAAGCTAAACTTGGACTTAATGCTGGGCATACTTTTTCAAAAGATTATGCCCAGTTTATGCGAATGAATATTGCGTTAGCACATTCAGAATTAATTCGCGCTCTAAATCAATTAGATGTTGCACTCAAAGCTGCTACATAACCAGATGACCAAGCCCATTGAAAATTATAACCACCTAAATCACCATCAACATCTAATACTTCACCTGTAAAATATAACCCATTATGAATATTTGATTCTAAACTTTGTAAGTCTATTTTTTCAAATGATACACCACCAATTGTTGTCTCAGCACTTTTATATCCATGTAAAGAAGTTACACTAAATTTCCAATTTTGAAGCCTTTTAATAATACCATCAATACTCTTTGTCTCTTTCAGAATACAGCGTGCTATTTTTTTATGAATAATTGAACTAAGATGAAGTTGCATATCTTTTTTATCATCAATTTTAATAAAATTCTTAAGCATATCTGTGAGTTCAATCTTATTGAAATTTGGCAAAAACCTAATAGCTACTTCAACCTTTCTACTCTTATCTAAGGCAAATGCCGCTAGTCTACTAGACTTTAAAATTGTAGGACCTGAGAGACCATAATCTGTAAATAATAGATCTTCATTTTCAACATTTACAATTTTATTGTCAACTAAAAGATGAACTTTGGCATCAATACGAACACCCTTTAACTCTCTAAGACATTGATGTTTACAATCTAACTGAACAAGTGAGGGCATTGTTTTAACAATTGAATGTCCTAACATTTTTGCTAAAGTATAACCACTATCACTGCCACCTAGATGACTAGCCACCTCTCCACCAGCACTTATAATGACTTTATCAAATAAGCTTTTTTTAGAATCAATAAAAAGTGAGAACTTTCCATTATCTTTTGAAATTTTTGTAACTTCTGATTCTAAATAAAGTTTAACTCCTAAAGATTGCATCGCATACAACATCTGTTCAACTACAGTACTAGCCTGTTTAGAAAGAGGGTACATTCTTCCATCTTCATTTTCAAATAACTCAATACCTAAACTTTTAAAAAACTCTACTGTTTTATCTTTTGAAAATTGAGTTAATACTTTTGATATTACCTTTGGAGTGTTAGAATGAAAATAGCTATAGTTAACATCTAAATTTGTAATATTACATCTTCCATTTCCACTAGCATAAATTTTTTTTCCAGCTTTTTCATTTTTCTCAAAAATAGTAACTGACGCACCATTTCTAGCACATACAATTGCTGCCATCATTCCTGACGCACCAGCACCTATTATTGCTATACTATTTTCATTTTTCATAAATACAAGTATATCATTAGAGTTCTTTTATTAAATAGAGATATTATAAAATATTATCAGGATGTTATCAGGATATATTATTTATAATTAAATATATAGGTAGGTATTTCAAATGAGCATTTATAAAAAATTTCTTTTCAGACTTCTGCCAACTGTACTCATAGCAATACTATTTACTAGCTTAGTAAATATATATTCAACCTATAGAACAGTTACAACTCAAATTCGCTCACACCTAGAATCAGTTGCATCGATTCAAACACATAGGATCACATCTATATTAGAACATACACATAATGAACTTAACCTCATAAGTAGTCGTACGAAATTACGAAAAAGTTTGACTATGTATAATATTGAACCAAATAATATACACCTTCAATGGATAAATAAAATTATAAAAGATGCTAAAAACTCAGATAGTGAAATTAATGCAATAACTGTTTTAAATCATTTAGGAAAAGTTGTTGCTTCAACTATAAATAGTGAAGTTGGACGTATTGCAAAAGATAATGAAATATATCTAAAAAATATATACAAACCTATTTTAAAAAAAAACAAAGACTCTTTTTCTATGGTCTTTAGTACACCATTAATCTATAATGGAAAAAATGTAGGAACTCTACTACTAGAAGATAATATGCGTAACTTAAATAGTGCTATTACTGACTACTCAGGGCTTGGTGAGACTGGAGAAACATTGCTCGCTATGCGTGATAAAAATGGTGATGCCAAATTCATAGTTCCGCTTAGGTTTGATAAAAATGCAACAATGAAACATACAATTTCTAAAAAAAGATTAAATGTACCCATATCTCAAGCTTTACTTAAGAAAAATATTTTTATAGAGGCTGCTCCAGATTATAGGAATAAATCAGTATTAGCTCAAGTACGTTATATAGAAGATTTAGATTGGGGTATTGTTGTAAAAATTGATGAAAATGAAGCATATTCCCCACTTTACAAAATGTTACAACAAAATGCTTTTTTATCTTTAATAATAATAGCTCTTATGGCATATATATTAAGAGGTTTTTCACGCTCAATCATTTCACCAATCGAACTATTAACAAAAAAGAGTCAAGAAGTTTTAATTCAAATAATTCCAGATAGTAAAATTCAAACAGCTAATATAAAAGATGAGATTGAAGTTTTAAATATTAATTTAAATATGTTGTTATACAAATTACAGGAAAAAATAAAATCACAACAAAATTCAATTAAAAAAAGTAAAATTGATTTGCAAGAATCACAAAGTGAGCTTATAAACTCAAAAAAAATGGTAGATTTAGGAGAGATGGTAGCAGGAATAACTCATGAGATTAATACGCCTGTGGGTTCTAGTTTAACTGGGATTACACACCTAAAAGACTCAATAAATGATTTAAGAAAATTATATGAAAAAAATGATATGAGTGAAAGTGACTTTAAAGGTTTCCTAGATAACTCAGAAAAAATTGCTTCAGCATTAATTACAAATTTAGTAAGAACTGCTGAATTAGTGCGTAGTTTTAAACAAATTGCTTCAGATCAAACATCTGACATAACACGAACGTTTAATGTTAAGGAGTATTTAAATGAAATATTATTAAGTCTAAGAAATAGCCTCAAAAATACTAAACATCTAATTTCAATTGAATGTGATAATAACCTAATGATTACAAACCATCCTGGTTATTTTGCTCAAATACTAACTAACTTTATAATGAATTCATTAATTCATGGTTTTAATAAACATGACATTGGTCACATAAATATTTCCATAAAAAAAGAGAATCAAAATATAAACTTTACATATAGTGATGATGGAAAAGGAATTAACAAGGAGCATATAGATAAAATCTTCAATCCATTTTTTACAACGAACCGTGATAATGGTGGCACTGGACTTGGACTAAACGTCGTGCAAAACATAGTTACTAAGAACCTAGGTGGCACAATAAAGTGTCATAGCCAAATAGGCTATGGTACAAAATTTATTATTAATTTTAAGAGTGAGTAAGGGAGTACAAATGGCAGGTTCATCTTTTAAATTTGCAGAAAAAAAAGACAAAAATAATCAAAAAGAAAAATGGAGAGTACTTATAGTTGATGATGATGAACAGGTACATACAATAACTCAAGCAGTACTTCGTACATTTATGTTTGAGGATAAAAATATAGAATTTATTAGTGCTTATAGTGCAAAAGAGGCAAAAGAGAAATTGCTATCATTAGATGATATAGCTTTAATTCTACTAGATGTTGTAATGGAAGAGAATACCTCTGGATTAAGCATAGCAAAATTTATTCGTGAAGATATGAAAAATAGTATGACAAGAATTGTCCTTCGTACAGGACAACCAGGAAGCGCTCCTGAAGAGAAAGTTATTATAGATTATGACATTAATGACTATAAAGAGAAAACAGAACTAACTGCAAAAAAATTGTTTACAACTGTAATATCCTCACTTAGAAACTATCGAGATCTAAAAATAATTGATGATGATCGTAGAATTCTAAATAAAAACAGAGAAGGCTTACGCCAAGTTATAGATAGTTCAGCACACCTATTTGAAATACGTTCATTAAAGGAATTTGCAAGTGGAGTTTTAACACAAATTATTGCTATGGTTGGTATTGATAATAACTCTATATATGTTCAAAAAGATGCTCTATCAGTTGAAATTGATAATAATAAATTCAATATTTTAGCTGGTACTGGAATATTTGAAGAATTATCTAAATCAAAAAATCCAGCATCTATTCCTAAGGATATAGAAATCCTTTTTAATCAAGCTATAAAAAAAGAGGAGCGTATTTTTATTGATGATGTTTTTATTGGCTATTTCAAAACAAAAAGTGGTCATAAAAATCTTCTATATGTAAAAGATTGCCAAGAGTTAAATGAGACAGATAGCCACTTAATAGATATTTTTCTATCTAATGTTGCTATTGCATTTGAAAATTTATATCTGGATAAAGAGATTCAAGATACGCAAAAAGAGGTTATTACAACATTAGGTGAAGTAGTTGAAAATAGATCACATGAAGCTGGTAATCATGTTAAACGTGTTGGTTTCTTTACATATTTATTAGCGAAAAAGCTAGGTTTAAACGATGAAGAGGCTATACGATTAAAAACTGCAGCACCTATGCATGATGTTGGTAAAATTGCTATATCTGATTCTATCCTTATGAAAAAGGGTAAATTAACAGATGATGAATTTTCTATAATGAAAAAACATGCTTATATTGGTTATGAAATTTTAAATAAATCTCCTAGGGAATTAATGAAATGTGCTGCACTAGTTGCACGAGACCACCATGAAAAATTTGATGGAAGTGGTTATCCAAATGGAGTTAGTGGAGAAAATATAAGTCTTTATGGAAGAATAGTAGCTGTTGCTGATGTTTTTGACGCGTTATCTCATGAAAGATGTTATAAAGAAGCTTGGTTAACACAAGATGTTCTAAATTATTTTAAAGAGCAGAGTGGGAAACATTTTGATCCTAAAATTGTAAAAATTCTATTTGAAAACATTGATGAATTTCTAGAAATTAATGAAAGATATTCAGACAATGTCTTGGTAGTTAATTCAAATATAGCCTAATATATTTTTTGCTTTTTATTCTTATAACTCTTAAATACTAAAGAGGATGAAAAACTTATACTATTGACTTTTAAAAAAGATGGAATAAAGGAATTAAATGATTAAAGTTTTAACTATTTTATTAATTAATACATATCTTTATTCAAATACACCAACAAAAATTGAAAAATTAATATTAAAACAGCAACAAGATATTGCAAACCTAGAGTATGAGATAACTCAAATAAAAAAGCAAATGTCAATACTTTATGAACATCACAATCAGACAAAACCAAAACTATCAATCATAAGACAGAGTGTTTCTTTAAATAAGATTCCATCTCATTCTAAATTAAAAAAATTAAAACCATCAACTTTTAGACTCATTCATGATGAAAATATCATAAATTTAAATGGTATCACAAAAAGACACTTCAAAAAAAACGAAGTATTTACTTCAACTTCAACAAGAGATGGATTCATTAAAATTAGTGGAATATTTAAAAATAGTAAATGGGTAAGTGTAAAACAAGATTTATACATAAGTGCTAAAGCATGCAAAAAACGTTAAAAATTACCCATTAAATAGTTATAGTGTGTTCTTGCTTTTTCATATTCAAATATTGAATACTTTTTTTGGATTCGTGATAATAAAAATAGTGCATTATTTTTATGATAAACCAACAGCTCTCTATCTTCTGAATCTAAGTGATACTTGTATGCTGAGACTTCATAATAAAATTTATCAATATAACGCACCTGCCCACTAGCAGAATACGCAATTATTCTCTTTAGTGCATCTTTAGGAGTTATGATTTTATGAAATAAAAGAGTATTAATAAAACCAAGAAGAAAGTGATAACTTCCTGTATGTAACACCTCAAGCTTATCGAAAAACTGTTTTTTAATCTTTTGAGAATAAAAATTCTTTCTAAACATTCTAATTGCCTCACACATATCTGCTAGAGTCTCTACTCTCTCATGTGAAACTTCAATCTCTTGAGCTAATACCTCTAAATAATAGATAATTTTAAAATAGCTATATCCATCTTTTAGTAGAAGTTCCTCACTATTTTCATCAAGAGTTAGCATAATTTTAAGAGAATTTTTAAAATATTCCATAGCATTATCTAGTTTTGTCACAGGCTCAACTTCACGTTGCATCAAACCATAACCATCTTTTTGGCGCAATCTACAGTAACGAATAGATGCATTTAAGACAATTAACTTGTGAAGTTGCTTTGAAGTATCTGTAGATGCTACTTTATCATACTGCTCCACACTTTTCTTAATAGCATCCTTTATTTCACTTAATGTATAAAACTCACTATATTGTGAAAACTTATAATACACAAATGCTGCTTGCAGACGCAGAGCATCTTGAATATCTTGCTCTTTTATCATATCAACATGAGACATTATACGATTAAAATTTGAATGCGCACGTTGAAGAAAACCAGCTCGAGAAATTTCATGTTTTAATAAATCGTTTTCTGCATCACTTATCTCTTTTTCTGAAGCTAAAATTATCTCTTGATGTTTTTTATCAATCATAGGGCGATAATATGAAAATCCTCGTCTAGTTAATGCACTAGACGAAAGTTCAGTAGAAAATTTTAATGTTTCAAACTCTTTTTCTAATGTTTCTAAGCGAGAAGCCATACTTTGCCACAGAACTCGTATCTCTTCTGGACGACCAGTTCCTTTGCTATGAATGTTGTAACTTACCTCATGCTCCATCTTAGCCCACGTTGCTTCCATAGTTGTCTGAACCTGAATCTCTACGTTATAACGATTCATTGTAAAAAACTCTTCATCTTCTTTAGGATAATAACTTGTATACTTTGGATTAAACTTTGAAATGTCACAATGAAGAGCTCGATATCCACTAGCACGTTTTAAACTAAAGAAACCATAAACTAAATGCTCATCATCTCTATTTGGAATATCAAAATAATTATATAAAACCCTTGCAACCCACTCACGCTGATACGGATATTGACATACAAAACGTACACCAATTAAATCATGAACAAGTTCATCAATTGTTATTGACTTATCTTCTAATTTATTTAACGATTTTCTAGATAATTTTTTAATTATGCTATCATCATATTTATAACGAACATGTATTTCATAACACCCTGAAAGGAGTAGAATTTGAGTTATTGAATTATTTTTAGAATTTACACCTGAAAAAAACTTTGACAACTCTTCATGAAACTCTAAAAGTGGGCCCTTTACATTTTTTTTACTACTAATATGCGTTCTATACTCTTTATAACGCTGCTTTAGAGCTTTTAAATTATCTTTAAATTCTTGATATACTATACTTTTTCTTGAAGCAAAAAGTGAGCGTTTATTATCAGCTGCGATAGTTCCATGATGTTTAATCATTTTTACGGTCACTTCACTAAGAGACGCATCTCCTACTTTAAACCTCTCTTTAAGTTTTTTATAATTGTTATTAAAAAGAGAATCAATAATCATCTCATGAATTTCTTCAGCACTAAAATCGCGCCCTTTGCTATAAAGATACTGAACACTGATATAATCATTCAAAAAAATCGCACCATCTTAAAAACCTCATTTAATAGACTTGCAAGAAGTCTAAATGATTATATTATTTTTTTGCTACAATATCTCTTATGAAAACTAAAGCTATAAAAAAAGTCAGTGATGTAATAGGTAGAAGTGCATCTTACCTTTGGGATAAAATATCAAAAGATAGTTCCATTGTAAAGGTAAGTGTACCACATAATAGAAACATGACAAAAAATGGTCTTATAGAGGCTGAAAGGAGTATGTCAAAACTCTCTCATAGACTTAATAAAGATGAAAAATTCAATTTACGATATTTTGAAGTGCAAGGTACAACTAATAGTAAATGGGCTGAATTTAAAGCTATAGTAAAACGTACGAAAAATATGATTAAAATACCAATCCATTATACTCATGAAACAAATATCAACTCTAAAGAGATTGAAATGATTATAAGATTTGAAGCCAAACATAACTTTGAAAAAAGTGACCTATTACTATTAAAACATGAAGAATTTTACTCAAAAATATATATGGATGTTTTAGATGAATTATTTGCTCTACAAAAACTATTACATGGTAGATTTGTAAAGTATGAAAGTGACAAAAACTTCTTATCAAAGTCGTCTAATTGAAAATAGTTTGTCAAAAATGTATACATTACTATGTTACGTGGGAAGCTAGCCGACCACATGGGTGTAAAGCTTATGGTTTTAAATCAAAACAGATTCCATCTTCAGTAGTGCTAAATAGTAGTGGTGAACAGTGTAAATTATATATTTTAAAACAACCAAAAGGAAAAAATTGAATTTCTTATTTATAGCTAAACACCCATACAATTTAGCAAACTTATTTACTTTTGTAAATATTGCTAGTGGTCTACTTGCTATGTATTTTATTTCTCATAATAGTTTTACAACAGCTATAATACTAGCATGGGTAGCAGGAGCTTTTGACATATTTGATGGCAAAATTGCAAGAAAATACAACCTATCAACAGAGTTTGGTATACAAATTGATTCATTTGCTGACTTTATATCTTTTGTATTAGTTCCAACATTCTTAATTCATCAAGCAATCTTTTATTCATCAAACATATCACTAATTTTAGTCGCGATTATTCAAATTTACTACGTAATTTCAGCACTTAGAAGATTAATTAACTTTAATATTAACGCTTATGCTGGTGGAGTTGAGAAATATTTCACAGGTGTACCCACACCACTAGGAGCAATTTTACAATGGTTTATATTTTTAATGTGGCAATATGAAATTATACAAAATGGCTACATAGCTCTTGTTTTTATTACCATTATTGGGTATCTTCTTAACTCAAAAATAAAAATAAGGCATCCATAATGTTTGATAATCTTTTAAAAACAGCAAACATAGAAGAAATTATCAAAGAGTTTAGTAAAAACTTAAATACAGATTCACAAGAGAGTTTTTTCAACAAAAAAGCTCCTAAATTTACAGAGATAATTTTAAGCGTGATAATCCCGCTAAGAGATCAAAACCTACTTTTTAATCCAGAAGGAAAGCCGCTAGAGACAATTAATGTAGAAGAGTTTTTAAAATGGTGTGACTTGGTATCTTTAAAAACATTGTACTTTACATTAAAACAGAGCAATGTTGCTAATACTCTACTTCGTACAAAGTTTAAAAGCTCACAAGCTATTAACTACAAAAAGATTGATATTTCTCTTTTAGAAAACTATGTAAAAGAGAATGCAATCAATCTTGATGATGAGCTTTATGACTTTCCAATTAGAAACTACAACATACATATGGGAATAGGAAGTGTTATTAAAAACGTAATGAAATAACCCTACGTCTTTTTATCCACCTAATAATACCTGTAATAAATAAAACTATTAGGAGTATAGAAGCAATATCATTTATCCATACCCACCAATCTGCAAAAAAAGTCCCATCATGAAGAGATAATACCACTGAGATGAGTGTTGCATCTGTCAACTTTGGAAAAGCCAAACTAGACTTGTGCGCACTAAGGTAGGCTATTTTATGAGGAAGATAGATTACATCTTTAAACATATGTGGTGCTTTTGGTAAAATTTTAAAAATACCATTTTTAAAAATTCTATTTGAAGCTCCCATACCACTAATAAAAAGGGTCTCACTATTTCGTATCATTCTATATGCAAAACCCTTACTCTCTAATTCCCATTCTTCTGCATTTTTGCTTTTATATACACCTTGTCTATTACCAATACGATAATTTTTTCCATCAAAATCAACTGACCATATATCCTCTTTAAGTGTAGAATAGACCGGTGGTAAAATCGAGTAAGGAATTTTAACTGAAGTCATAAAATCTCTAAATAATTTTGCATGATCTAAGAAAATTCCTGTAATTGCAAGAATTATAATAGGTAAAATTGCCAAAACTGTAAAAGAATTTGCATGAAAATTTATAGTACTTTTAACTGTTTTAGCTCGAATACTCTTAACTCTCAAAAGCATAAACCAAATCAAATAACCTAAAAGTGCTAAAAAAGTTAACACTATTGCTCCATAATCATTAATAAGTAGTGAGCTTATACCATCAAACAGACCTCTTGCATAGTGTAAATCCCTAACAAATCTTGAAAGAGATATATTATGTTTTAGTTCCTTTTCTTCAATATTTACTTCAAATCTATTAATAATTTTTTCATCATTTATATCTATAAGAACTAACTCTTTTTTATCTATTGCTACAATAATTTTATCTTCATGAATATTCATTGAGGTAATGTTTGAAGCTTCTAACACAAAAGGTCGCCATACTCTTTTATCTGAACTTAGTGTGAAAAGTCCACTATTTGTTGCTAAAAATAGTGAATTTTCTTTTTTCCTAATAGCAGTTATCTGTAAATCTAACTCTTTTGAAAAGTTCTTTCCATAATCTGTACTTTTAAAAAGACCACGTCTACCACCAACGTAAATAATATTTTCATCTACATAATATGTCTCATATAATCTTTTTTCATGCTCTAACACAGATTTTGGAACTGTATTAAATGTTACTTTATAATTAAAGTTCCAATTGTCATGATTTAAAAGAAATCCAGTTATACCAAGCAACATTAAGATTACCCCAGAAAAAAGTCCAGCGTACTTATGCCACTTAAATAATTTTACCACTTATACTCTAATCCAACATAAAATTGTCTAGGATCACCTGGTGTATAATCTTCTCTACCATAACCATATGTTGCCCTTGTAGCATATTGCTTATCTGCAATATTTGTAACTTTTCCTAAAATTGAAAAGTTTTTACTTGCTTTATAATTAATTTTTATATTTGAAACTTTATAACCATCATATTCCATTGTATGTAAATCGTCCATCCAATACGAACCCAAATAGATATATTCACCCATTATAGTAAGATTATTAACTGCTTTTGGAGTGTAGAATAACCTTATATTAGCAATATGATTTGGAGCAGAAGCCATCTCATCATCATTGAAATTAGTATCATTGCTATAGAAATGTTTTGAATAGCTATATGCTATTTTTGTACTAACTTCATCACTAAGATTTCCTAAAAGAGTTAACTCAATACCTTTATGAATACTTTTACCACCATTATAATAAAAATCATCTCCAGCTTTCACACGTTGACTTGTAATTGTGTCATCAATACTCATGTAATAGGCGATTAATTCAGCATACCCTCTTTTAAAATACTCTTTTTTAATACCTATTTCATAGCTATCTGTTATTTCAGGGCTAAGTGAAGCCTCTTTATACCCACTTTTCATTGAATATAATCTGGTTGCTTGTGGAATCCTAAATCCATTTGAATATCTTGCAAAAAGGTTTAACTCTTTAGTAGCTTTATATAAAATTGAAAACTTTGGACTAAAATGATTAAAACTGTCTTTTCTATCATCTGGACGATAATATACACCAGAAGCATCAGTTCCAGTGGTTAAATTATTTGTATAATCATAATGATTATAATCATATCTCGCACCAATAGTAAACTTTAATTTCTCATTTGTATTCCAATCAACATTAAGGTATGGCGCAAATGCTAAATACTTTACATCATAATCATATAACGCGCCAGTAACATAATTTTTCCCTCTTGATGATATATCAAATGTTTGATTATAATTTAGTGATGAGTCTGTATACTCTGTATCAAAACCGAATATAATATTTCCCCAAGCTTTTTCTAAATCATTTTTTTGTAGAAGTCCAATAGTAAATATATCATTATCATTAGATGGAAGATTTGATTGCCATGTTGCAACATAGCGATTTCGATTGTATCTGATATATGGAGTAGTTGTAATTTCTAAATCACTATATGAATAATTGCTCCACTGTGAACTTAACTTTACATAATCAAATTTACGCCTAATATCTGTGTTATTAAGTGCTGTAAAATATTTTGTATCATCACTAGCAGCACTAGATTCTAATAAAATATTTGAATAATTATTAAATGAATCTGCTTGCTGGGCATTAGTAAAACTTGTATTAAATATAGTTTTTACAAAATTTTCATCATTTACAATATAATCATAACGGATATTCCCCTCAAATCTTTTAAATTTAGAATGATCACGCCAACCATCACCTTTAGAATAACTACTATTTACTCTATAACTTTTAGAACCATCAATTGTATTACTAACTTCTGCAAAACCAGATGCAAAACCATCACTTCCTCCTAAAAATTTAAATTTTCTATCTAAACCTTTAGATGGTCTTGAAGCAGATTGAACATTTACTATACCACCAACTGCATCTGAACCATAAAGTGCCGTTCCAGAACCTTTTAAAACTTCAACTGAAGATGATGTAGTATAAGTTGTATATGCTAAACCATTGTGATTAAAAAAACCTGATGATTGAGCTGGGATACCATCTTGTAAAAATAGATAATATGGTCCTGTACCTGATGGCATACGAATAGATGTAGTATGCCCAATTACTGAACCAGTCTGCTCAATACGTACTCCAGAGATAGAGTTTAATAAATCTTTTTGATAAATAACCTGATCTAACTCTATCTCCACTGCACTCTTTTTAGAGATGCTTAATGCTTGCTGTGAAATTTTCTCTTCTTCTCTTAATCCTGTTACACTAATTTGATCAAGATCTATAACATCAGCCATTGCAGTTATTGAGCTAAGTCCTAACATATAGACTAATAATTTTTGTTTTTTAATCATATCTATTTCCTAATAAAAAATTGAAGCGAAATCCTATCTTCTAAGTGTTAATCATGTGTTAAATAAATATAATAGATAATCTTTTGCTTATTTAAAGCTTAAATAGACTATAATGCACCACTTTCACAAAAGTGAATATTTTAAGGTCAAATACATATGGAACAAGAACAAAATCGAGAACAACCCCAAGAACAAGCTAAAGCTGTACAAACATTTGAAGAGTTAGGACTTAACGAAAAGCTCTTAGCAAGTGTAAAATACGCTGGTTTTAAACAACCTAGCCCTGTACAAGCATTAGCAATTCCCCACATTTTAGCGGGTAAAGATGTAATTGGACAAGCACATACTGGAACAGGAAAAACTGCAGCATTTGCACTACCAACTATTCAAAATATGAAAGGCAATGTAGGTGTTGAAGTTTTAGTAATTACTCCAACTCGTGAACTTGCCAACCAAGTTAGTGATGAAATTTATTCACTAGGACGTTCTAGTAACATTAGAACAGTAACTGTATATGGTGGAAGATCATATGGTCAACAAATTGGTTTAATTAAGCGTGGTGCGCAAGTTGTAGTAGCAACTCCAGGACGTCTACTAGATATGCTAAAGGGAAATAAACTAGGAGAATTTTCTCCATCAACTGTTATTTTAGATGAAGCAGATGAGATGTTAGATATGGGTTTCTTAGATGACATTAATGATATTCTCTCATATTTACCAACCGATAGACAAACTTTACTTTTCTCAGCAACTATGCCTCCTCCAATTAGAGCATTAACTGAAAAATATCTTTTTAAACCAGAAACTGTAAGTGTAACAAAAAATGAAGTTACAAATATAGATATTGAACAACAATATTATGTAATTGATGAAAACGAAAGAGATCACGCTCTTACTCGTTTAATTGATAGCTTAGATATTATAAAAAGTATCGTATTTTGTAGAACAAAAAAAGAGGTAGATAGGCTTAGTACAATATTAGTAGCACAAGGCTATGCTGCAAAAGGTCTTCATGGAGATTTAGAGCAAGATCAAAGAGATGAAGTACTTAAAGGCTTTAGAGGTCAAAATATTGAAATATTAATTGCAACTGATGTTGCAGCACGTGGACTTAATGTACGTAATATATCACACGTATTTAACTACCATATTCCTTTTGATCCACAAAGTTATGTACATAGAATTGGACGTACTGGACGAGCTGGAGATAAAGGTGTAGCAATTACTTTAGTTACTCCATTAGAATTCAAAGAGCTTCAACGTATCAGGAAATCGGTTGGAACAGCAATTGCGCATAGATTTATTCCAAGTAAAAATGAGATTAAGTCACAAAAGCTTGCAACATTAATCGAAGATATTACAGCTCAAAGCATTACAGACGAAGCTTGTGGTATTTACACTACACTTTCAGAACAAAATGATCCAGATCAGCTTGCATGTAGATTAATTTCATATCTACAATCTAATCAAATTGTTAAAGGGCCAGAAAATATTGGTCTATCAGCAGAAGATATTACAAGACTTTTAGAGAAACAAAACCGTAACTATTCAAACAATAGAAATGGAAGAAGCAACTCACACCATAGAAGACGTAATGGTGGTAACCGTGGTGGATATAACAATAACAGACGCTAAGAACGCTGTTTTTTAAATAGTACTATAAATGAATGAAGAATACTTTCGTTAAGCTTGCTTAACATCTTACTCTTCATATACTTTAATGCTTCAAATGTACTATAATTCTCATTTGTAACAGAGCAAAGATTATCAAAAATATTTGCTATCGTAACAATCTGAGAAAATTTAGAAATTTTATCAGCTGTTAAAGCATTTGGAAAACCTGTTCCATCAAGATATTCATGATGCTCTGATACTATGCGATTTACAATTGGATCGTTAATCCCATTCTCTTTTAAAATCTCAATTCCCCTCAAAGTATGTTTTTGTTCATCAAAACCTTTCTCAATCTTTGCAATATCATGGAATAACGCCCCTAAAGAGAGTGATTCTAATTGATTTTGCTTTAGTGATAACATTTTTCCCAATATTAATGAATATACCATAACGTTCATAGAGTGCTGATAACGTGTAGAGTACTCATCTATAATATTTATCAATTTTGTAACGCATGAAGAGGAACTTAACACTAAATTAACTATTTTAGAGATAAATTTTTCAACTACCTCTACACTATTTCTATCTATACCTTTTACAAAAATCTCTTTTAATCTAAAATCTAAAAGATCATAATAGATGCCAATCATTGCATCATAAGATTTTACTCTTTTTTCTACTTCATCAATATTTTTTAATACATCTTCTAAAAAAAGTTCTTTATTTTGTTGTTTAATATATATATATTCAACTCTTTGACTCTTTAGTTTTATTTTCTCACCCATACCAAAACGTTTGCCACGCTGTAAGTAAATATTATATGTATCATTCTTTTTTGTAAAAATTGTATAACGCAAAACTGAATTTACTTCTAACGCCTCAAACGGTATAGGCTCAATTATCTCTTCACTAAGTTCTTCTGCCATCAACTACCTTACGCAAATATTATGAATAATTTTAAAAATACTATCTTTATTTGGCATAAAATTCAAGCGCTTTTTTCTCTGCATGTATTAATCTTGAAAGTTTATTCATATCAGCCACTAAAATTAAACGATATGGACTAATTGCCCGCGATAATGCTACATAAAATTGAGATGGAGCAAAAATTTTTCTAGCATCAATTACTAAATCTGTCAAACTCATTCCTTGACTTTTATGTATAGTAAGTGCATAACCTAAAACTATTGGAAACTGCTTTAATACTATCCTATTTCGTTGTACTAAAACTATCTCACCATCTCTGCTCTCTTCAACATACTCCTTTCTCTCAAAACTTTCACGTTCTACTTTTAACTTTCGTCCCTCTTCATCTTTTATATAAAGAATATCCTTTTCTTCATCAAACTCTACAACATGACCTTTTTGCCCATTGTAATAATTCCAAGAATTTCTAGTAAAAAGAACAGGAGCATTTTTTTTCAGAATAAGACTTTGAGATATTTTAGATTCATTACAAAACTTCTCTATCTCTTCATCTTTTACACCCCTAATTTTTGTATCAATTTCTGCATCAATTGAAAAACTTTTCTCCTCTAGCTCTTTTAGACTCTTTTCATTATGAAAAGCTACTTCATCATTTCTAGCATATAACCAAGTATATTCAACTTCTTCATCAGGTTCTCTCATAATATTTAAAAGATAATTAGCATGTTTTTGTCTAAAATATCCATGACGAATATCATTTAATACAAGCATAAATGAGTCATTATCTGTTCTATGAACATCGGTAAGCTCATAGTTTTCAAATTCTAATAAATCCCATGAATCACTCTCAAATGCAAAACCAAATATTTTACTTGAATCTACCATTGGATGTAACTTTTCAAAATCATCTACATCTTTTCTCTTTATAACAGGTGGTAGTTGTAAAAAATCTCCAACAACCAAAATACTACCCTCATATAAAGATTGTATAAGACGTAACCTTATCATCTCCATCACCCCGGATGAAACCATACTTATCTCATCAATTATAATTAAATCACTATTTTGAAGAAGTTTTTTTAAAGAGGAATCTATCTCATATTTTCCATTATCTTGCAGGTCATATATATTCGCAGATATTCCAAAACGAAAAAAGCTATGAAGAGTCTGCCCACCAATATGAGTTGCTGCCATTGCTGTTGATGCAAGCTTTATAACTTTTAAATTTTCTGTTTCATAAATTTTAATTATTTCGTTTGTGGTATATGTTTTTCCAACTCCAGCACCACCAGTTAAAAAAACATTTTTGCTATTAAAAAGTTTTTTACTTATCTCATTTTCAATTCTCATAATGCAATTTTATCTAAATTTCATATAGGTAACACAATTCGCATTATAGTTGCATCTCCATGATTTATAGCTTCTAAAGTCCCATTTAACTGCTCTTTAATTAAAACTTTAGATTGATAAAGGCTACAAGCCATTCCATCACTGTTAGTTACTCTAGGAGAAAATAGCATTTTTAAAGCTTCATCACTAAAACCGCCAGAGTTATCTGTTATCTCTACAATTACCTCATTTGAGATCTCTAATATCTGTATATGAATTTTTCTCTCTTCTATATTTTTAACATCAAAAAGATGTGTAATATTTTTAATAACACGTATAAGAGTATGAAGCATCTCGTTTTTAGAAACTTTTATCTCTCTTGTTAATTTGTTTTCTACTTCAACTTTAATATTGTCTGTTTCAAAAGAGTTTGATAAAAACTCTAATACATTATCTATTAGAAGTTCAAGACTTATCATTTGCTCACCGGTTGAAGATTGAAAAAAATTACGAAAATCTTTCATTGTGTTTGATAATGCTAATGCTTTTGTATTAATATCGTTCATTACATTTTTAATTTGATCTTCACTAATATTATCTAAACCTAAACCAATACTTACCTGATTTGCAGAAATTGCAATTGTTGCTAATGGTTTTGACCATTGAGATACCATCATATCAGTAATCTCACCCATAGCTACGTATCTTGATTGTCCAGCTATCTGATTCTGTTTTTGTTCAATAACTTTTTCATTTGTAATATCTTGGCGCATAGCAATATATCCAATATGTTCGCCATTTTCATTAATATCTGGAATTATCGCAAGTGAAGTCCAAAAAGCTTCACCATCTTTACCTATATTTTTAATCTCACCTTGCCATACACGTCCAGACTTAAGATACATCCACATCTCTTCGTAAAAATCGATTGGCGTATTACTATCTTTTAATATAGCATGTGTCTTACCTATTAACTCATCTCTTGAATATTTTGTTAATTCACAAAAAGCATCACTTACATATGTAATTATTCCATGCAAATCTGTACTAGAACTATAAACATACTGTTGCATTAATGCAATAGAATTTTTCAAAGATGAAACACTATTAGCAACTTTTTCTTTAAGATATTTATTATCCACTTCTAATTTATTTACTTTATCTGTAGCATTTTCAGAAAAGCGTTCAATTGACCTGCTTAAAATTCGTGAAATAATTAATGAAACAAATATAATTGCAATTACAATAATTAATGATTTATCAACAATAGCTGCAATTTGACGCTCTATGTTTTCACGTAAACTAGCTTTTTCATCTTTTATTAACTTTGCTATCTCATTTGTATAAAACCCACTACCAACAATCCAATTAATACCATCAACTCTTCTTACATAACTAATTTTTTTAATATCATTTACACTATTTGAATGCTCACCTAATGCTTCATCCTCAAATGACCACCAATACTCTAAAAAAGAACCACTATATTGCTCGGTCAGATTAATCATCTCTTTTACAAACTCTAAACCTTTTTTATCTTTTATTTTCAAAATATTTCTACCACTCTCCATGAATGGATGAGTAACAACATTACCACTAGTGTCAATTATAAAAAAATATCCATCTCTATCATGCTCTAATCTTTGCAAATAAGCTATCATTGATTGTTCAAACTCTTTTATAGCATCATCTAAATAATAAGATGCACTAATATATAAGTCATAAAACCCTAAATCTTTTATATGTGTAATTCTTTGTGAACTCTCCTTATCGTTTTTCCTTACAAAACTATTTTCAAGAAATTCCTCTTTTCTAATTTGTGCTATTGAAATCTCTTCTTGAATATACCTACGTCCCATAAAATCCTTATTTTTAAAAACATCAGATTTACTTTTTATAATATCTTGATTAGACATTTCACAAAAACCTGTATAATCCATAACCCTCAGTGGTGCATTTTTCGTATATATTAGAGGTTCAAGAGCATCTAATATACGTCTCTTAACAGCTTTTTTACTCTCTTTTTTATGATATGTATTATAGATATTTTGAGCAATTTCATAACCTAATTGAGTCTGACTTTTGAGCCTTTTTTTTAGATCTATTTCAATTTGTGAATTTTGGTACTCAATATAGCGTATAGTATCACCAACTTCACGACGAATTTTATATTTATAATCCAAAATAGATTTATCTTTTAACTTAACAACTTCACTATCAAAAAAACTATATTGAACCTGAATTAAAGAATAAGTGATTGCTCCACCTGTTACCAAAATAAATAATATTGGAACTAATAACCACATCTGAGACAATCGTTTAGGTGACATAATCTAATCCTTACTTATTAGTTTTATACTCTTTTTTAGGTATAGAAATGGAAAAAACAGCTCCCTCATCACTGTTATAGGCATTTAATGTTCCATTTAAATGCTCTTCAATTATACGTCTACTCATATAAAGTCCTAAACCTGTTCCATCATTTAATTTAGTTGTAAAATATGGATCAAATATTTTATCTGCAATTGATGGATCTATTCCACCTCCATTATCTGCTACTTCTAAAACTATTGTATTATTAATTAAAAAATCTCTTATTATAACTTGCCTATTAACAATATCACGTCCAACTAATACATCTTGAGCATTTTTAATTAAATTTATAAGAACTTGAAGCATCTCGTTTTTAGGTACACTAAGTGTCTCTTCTAAAGCACACTCATTTTTTATATTAATTCCATAACTCTGACCAACATGTGCTGTAAACTTCAATGCAGCAAGTACCAAATGACTTGTACTTATATCTACAATATCTTTCTGAGGAGCAAAAAAGTTTCTAAAATCATTTATAGTTTCTGATAAATGAAGAGCAAATTTATTTATTTTAGTCATACCTTCAAAAGTCTTTTCATCTGTTGCTGTACCTAAGTCAATGGCTATTCTAATATTACCTGCAATTGCAGCTATTGTCGAAAGCGGTTGTCTCCATTGATGTGCAATCATACTTATCATCTCACCCATAGCAGCATACTTAGATTGTCTTTCAAGCTTCTCTTGTCGCTCTTTTAAAAGAGGAGTACTTGTAATTTCATGACAAATTGAAAAATATGCACCATCACCACCTTTTGATAATTTATATATAATAACACTAAACCAATGTAATTTCCCACTAGAATCTTTAGAGCAAAGCTGAATTTGTGAGCAACCTTCACTATTTAATACATCAGTATGTTCATGCTTATTATTGATACATTTTTCATCATATAAAACTGAATAGTGACGATTTAACAACTCCTCTTCTCTAATTCCAAGTACCCTACAAAATGCTTCGCTAACTTGAATAAAATGTCCTTTCTCATCAAGTAAAGAAAACATCATCTCTGAACTCATAGATTGTACAGCATCTACAATTGCATTAGCCTCTATAAATTTATTATTTTCCATATATTTATATAGTGTTACAATCCAAATAGAAGAGACAACAAAGATTACAACTGCAAATCCTAAGGTGATAGCTGAATAATACCAAGCTAATATTGGGATTAAAGGTAACCCTAACAATGGTAAAGCTAACAAGTTTTGTCTAATGATTAAGAACATAACAGACCTTTACATCACAAATAGTAATTAACTTTTTATATTATTTTAAAATTGCTATTATTATCACACAATTAATCTTAGATAGAGTTTTAATTATTAATATTTTTTATTTTACATTACACATAAAGTTTAGTTAGAATACGTAATTGCAAAGGAAAGTTTTGATATATAAAATCATAATGACATTAATTGTAGGTACCTTACATATGTTCTTACTTGATTTCTTCTTTTTCTTAGGACTTAAATTAAATTATCTCGACAAACTTGAAATAAATGAGTTCTATAATATTCTATTTGCAGATAATCAAAATATTGTTATTTTTATAGTTGGAGCAACCATTTTAGGATTTTTAATAATCTTCTTACGCAGTTCAACTCTAAAAACTGCTATTTTCGTAATAACATGGTCATTTAGTGCACTCACTTTAATTACACCCATCGGATACAACATGGGTAAATATCTGTTTAAAAAAGATAACCAAAGTATTCAAATGCAAACACAAATATTTAAAGGTGACATTATGTACGAAAGTAGAAGTCACCTATTTGTACGTTTCAATGGTGACAATACAATAACAAAAATAAAAAAGGATAAATATGCGACACATAACTAATACAAGCTCAATAGCATTAGGAAGTATGGGTATAGTTGTAATAGCTGCACTAACTGGTTGTAGTTCTCAACAGCCACAAGAACAGGGTAATAAATTTTTAGTTTTTCAAGAAGATGCAAATGGAAAATATACAGTAATTGAGGAACATCCAACAGATGGTCCAACTCGTGCTATAATAAAAGATGTAAACGGCAATGAGAGATTTATGAGTGAAGCTGAACTCAAGACTTTAGCACAAGCTGAATATCAAAAAATGCAAAATGGAACATCAGAACTTAATCAAGAACCGACAGCTGGTGGTGATGGTGGCATGGGTATAGGTGGAACAATTTTAGCAGTAGCTGCTGGTTCACTTTTAGGAAATATGATTGCAAATCAATTAATGGGCAATAAAAACTTTGCTCAACGTAGTCAAACTGCAACATCAAATGTTAGAAGTAAAATGCAAAAAGCCTCAACCGCACAAAGGAGTGGTGCAAAAAAAAGTTTCTTTGGTTCAAAAAAGCCTTCAACTTCTAATAGCCGTAGTTTTTTTGGAGGTTAAGAGTTGTTAAGTACAAAACAGGTTAAACCAATCGAGCGCGAAGTATTAGAAGATATTGGATTAAATTGGCATACTGATAGTGATGGTACAGCATACATTGCAGATGAGTTGGTTGAAGTGAGTGACAAAGAGGCAGAAGCATATTACACTGCTGCAAATGAGTTGTATGACATGTACGTGGAGGCCGCTGAATATATTATTGAAAATGACCTATTTTTTGATTTAGGAATCCCATTTAACTTAATAGATGTTGTTAAAAAAAGCTGGGAAAATGATGTTCACTGGCATATTTATGGTCGTTTTGACTTTGCAGGTGGAATTGATGGTAAACCTATTAAACTAATTGAATTTAATGCAGATACTCCAACAGGACTATTTGAGACAGCAATTCTTCAATGGGCGCTACTTAAAGCTAACAACATGAATGAAGAGCGTCAATTTAACAATGTATATGAAGCAATTAGTGAAAACTTTAAACGTCTTATTACACTAGAAGAGAGTACAAAAAGCTTTGATGAAAATTATAATGGCTGGAAGATTCTCTTTAGTGCAACTGAGGGAATAGATGAAGAAGAGGTAACCACAAAACTTTTAAAACGTATGGCAGATGATGCTGGTTTTATAACTAGCTATGAATTTTTAGATAAAGTAAACTTTAATGAAGATGGTATTTTTAATTCAAAAGACGAAATGTATGAGTATTGGTTTAAACTCTATCCTTGGGAAGATATAGGAATTGATGAGGGAGAACTTTCAATCATTATAAATGAAATTATGCAAAATCAAAAAGCAATAATTTTAAATCCAGCTTACACCCTACTCTTTCAATCAAAAGGAATGCTAAAAGTTTTATATGACTTATACCCTAATTCACCATATCTACTTAAGACATCAGATGAACCGCTAAATGGAATCTCATACGTAGAGAAAAAAATGTTTGGACGTGAGGGTGCAAATACTAAAATAGTTGATGCATCAGGAAATGTTATCGAAGAGAATGATGGAGAGTATGATTCACATAAAAGTATATATCAAGAGTATGTAGAGTTTCCTAAAGATTCTAAAGGGCTAAGTTACCAAGCAGGTGTCTTTTTCTCATACGAGGCGTGCGGATTGTCTTTTAGACGAGGTGGGAAAATTTTAGATAATATGAGTAAATTTGTTGGACATGTTTTAAAATAGACTCTACTTAAACAAAAGTACTATATTGGTAATTGCTAATATTAGAGCAATACTTTGCCAAAACACTATTGGATTACGCTCTAATAGTGGTGCTTTGGTTCTATTTAGATAACTTTTATTTGGATGACGTAAATCATATATAAATTCAGATAGCTCAGCATATCGTTTATGTGGATCTATTTGTAATGCTTTTCTTAATGCTTCATCTATCCATAATGGTATATCTTTTTCCTCAGAATATATTGGTCTATAATTTAACTTTTTTTGCTCACTCTTAGTTGTTGCTCTAGCAACTTTAACTCCATATGGAAACTTCCCTGATAACATCTGATATACAATTACCCCTACTGAAAATATATCAGAAC
>Ga0316207_10001340_pt1 | contig 31042 bp, 32 predicted proteins | sample 6weekpyrite_MG_FD_204943 | JGI IMG/M metagenome (GOLD analysis project Ga0316207, IMG submission 204943) | Microbial mat bacterial communities from mineral coupon in-situ incubated in ocean water Damariscotta River, Maine, United States -... | ecosystem: Environmental > Aquatic > Marine >...
GAAATAAATTTGTTTTTATTTAAAAATCCTGTAACTGCTCAGAGTGTTTAGATTTTGATTCAGAGAGACCGTTATTCCGCACGGAATGAGGGAGCATATAATTATATGTGACCGATTGAGTACGACCAGAACGAAAAAATGAGTTCAGGAAGTACTTAATGAATCCCAACGAGATTCTAAGTGCGGAATAACGGTCTCTCTGGATTAAAAGATGAATTCTCTGTGTAGTTACTAGATGTCTAGATTGTTTACTGAAGATGCATGCTGCTCTATAAAATTACGACGCGGCTCTACCTGGTCACCCATTAATGTCGTAAAAATTTCATCTGCTGAAATAGCATCTTCAATCCGAACTTGCAGTAATGTACGAGAGTCTGCATTCATAGTCGTCTCCCATAACTGATCTGGATTCATCTCGCCCAAACCTTTGTAGCGCTGAATATGTTGCCCTTTCTTAGCTTCATCATATAACCAAGCGAGAACGTCACTAAACATACTCACAGGCTGCTGTTTTTCACCACGTTGAATATATGAGCCTTCTACAATTAAGCCCTCTAGACTTGTGGCTAGTTTTACCAAGTTTTTATATTCCATGGACGAAAAGAAGTCGGCATCGAAATTACTCGCGGTCAAGAGATTATGCTTTGTTACTTCTACTCGAAAATAGATCTGTTCTTCATCAGATGTAACGACTTTGTAGGTGGATACGTCCTTACCCGCGTTTAACATCAGCTCTAATTGAGATAACCAAGCACTAAATTTTTCTTCGTTATTTCGAGTTTCCTCGTTAAGCTCTTGAATATTAAGTAATTTTTCTAGCGCTACAGAATTATAACGAGTGGATAACCGTTTAATTGTTGACATAACTGATTGATATTCATACGCTAATGTTTCTAATGCTTGGCCAGAAATTGACGGTGCATCCTCGCCAATCACTAAAACCGCGTTTTGCAAAGCTAATTGTAATAAGTAATTATTTAATTCATTATCATCTTTTACATACGATTCTTGTTTGCCTTTTTTCACTTTGTATAAGGGTGGCTGGGCAATATAAATATGTCCTCGCTCTACAATTTCTGGCATTTGACGATAGAAAAAAGTTAATAATAATGTTCGAATGTGGGAGCCATCCACATCCGCATCTGTCATGATTATAATGCGATGATATCGAAGCTTTTCAATGTTAAATTCTTCTCGCCCTATTCCACATCCCAAAGCCGTAATTAATGTACCAACTTCCACGGAACTTAACATTTTATCGAAGCGCGCTTTTTCTACATTTAAAATCTTACCTTTCAAGGGTAAAATTGCCTGATTTTTCCTATCTCGACCTTGTTTGGCTGAACCGCCGGCCGAATCCCCTTCCACTAAATATAATTCAGATAAAGCTGGATCTTTTTCCTGACAATCTGCGAGTTTTCCAGGCAATCCAGCAATATCCAGTGCGCCTTTACGTCGAGTCATTTCTCGCGCTTTCCGCGCCGCTTCTCTTGCTCTAGCTGCATCAATAATCTTATTAGTTACCGCTTTCGCATCTTGTGGAAATTCTAATAGAAATGCCTGTAGATGTTCTGACATAACCGATTCAACCAATCCTTTTACTTCAGATGAAACCAGTTTGTCTTTTGTTTGAGAACTAAATTTAGGATCAGGTACCTTAACTGACAATACCGCTGTTAATCCTTCTCGTGAATCATCACCTGAGACATTCACTTTAGCTTTCTTTGCAACACCTTCTTTTTCAATATATTGGTTTAATGAGCGTGTTAACGCACTTCGAAAGCCCGCTAAATGACTACCACCATCTCTTTGAGGGATATTATTGGTGTAGCAGAAAATGTTTTCTTGGTAGGAATCATTCCATTGTAAAGCGATTTCAATGCCCACATCATCTTTATCTGCATTTATGTAGATAACATTTTGATGAAGTGGTGTTTTAGCTTTATTTAAATGTTCTACAAAAGCCTTAATCCCACCCTCATATTCAAACAGATCATGTTTTCCTGAAGCTTTTTCAGTTAAATTGATCCTTACACCTGAATTTAAAAAGCTTAACTCTCTTAAGCGTTTAGATAAGATTTCATAATGAAACTCTACATCTGAAAAAGTTTTTACTGAAGGTTTAAAACGAATTTGTGTACCCGTTTTATCTGTGTCTCCAATGACTTTCAAGGGTTCTAGCGGCTCACCTAAATGATATTCCTGATAGTGCTCTTTTCCAGCTCGCCAAATCGTAATATCTAAGGTCTCTGATAGCGCATTTACGACAGAAACACCTACGCCGTGTAATCCGCCAGAAACTTTATAAGAGTTATCATCAAATTTACCACCAGCATGTAATACCGTCATAATAACTTCTGCGGCTGAAACTCCTTCTTCTGGATGAATATCAGTTGGAATTCCACGTCCATTATCAGATACGCTAACACTACCATCAGATTCAATCGTAACGGAAATATCATCACAATGTCCTGCCAAAGCTTCATCTATTGAGTTATCCACCACTTCAAAAACCATGTGGTGTAGACCTGTTCCATCGTCAGTGTCACCAATATACATACCAGGACGTTTTCTTACAGCGTCCAAACCTTTTAGTACTTTGATATTCGACGAATCGTATTCATTTTCTGACATATTTTCTCACCAAATGTTAAATCTAAAGCCTTAATAATCTCGTTACTAAGCCGTATGAATGGTTCCGTGTTCCACGTGAAACAATTTTAAATCTTGAAATCCTTCTAGCGGTAACGACTCCAAGTTTGCTGTCGTAACACAGACCTGCGCAAAACGATCTGAAATCAAGCCTAATAATTTACGCGAATGAGCTAAATCTAACTCTGCGCCTAAATCATCCAATAGCAAAAGTGTTTCTTTCCCAGAGACTTCTTTTAAGTAAGCTATCTGAGCTAAATTTAATGCGTAAACCAATAGCTTTTGTTGGCCTCGAGATACATGATCTTTGGCATCTCTACCATTCATAATAACGGTTATATCACCACGATGAGGACCATAAGCTGTTCTTCCGCTTATTCTATCCCGATCATATTGGTTATTAAGGCATTCATATAAATCTATGTCTTTAGGCCAACCTTGCTTATAAATCAAATTACAATTTTCATTATTAAGCAATAAAGCTGTATATTTAACAAAATACGGCAATACAGCTTCAGCATATTCCCGACGTAACTCAGAATAAGTAACACCATATGAGGCCAAACCCTCATTCCATGCTTCAACTTCTGATCTAGAAGCCTTATTGACAAGTGCCTGGTTTCTATTTTTTAATAATCTTCGATAATTTGTCCACACCGTGTGAAACTCATGTTTCACGTGAAACAATCCCCAGTCTATAAATTGTCTACGCCACTGCGGGCCTGCTTCTAATAATTTATGACTATCTTGGGTAACCACAAGAACTGGTAAAGACATAGCTAATGCGGAAATTTGATTTACTGACTCGCCATTGATATGAATTTTATGTCCGGAACTAGACTTTTCGATTCCTAATGTTGTGGTTTTATCTTTACTCTCTAGTTTACCAAAAAGTGTCAGTTTATTCTTATTTTCTTTAATGATTTTAGTTATTTGACGACTACGAAATGACTTGCCACTGGACAATAAATAGATAGATTCCAGTACACTACTTTTACCACTTCCATTTTCTCCATAAAGAATATTTAAGTGATTTCCGAACTCTATTTTAGCCTCTGAAATATTTCGAACATCATAAATGTGAATTTGCTTAAGTATCATTTACGTTTCATAAGCAACCAGCTTATAAGCGCATGGGCATTACCACATAGAGGCAGCTATCGTCTCCAGGCACTTGTATTAATGTGCTTCCATTGGAGTCTGTAAAATTCAATTCCACATTATCAGCATCTAGCGCCGTTATCGCATCGATAAGATAATTAACATTAAAACCCATTTCAATTTGTTCCCCATCATAGTTTATGGGAATTTCATCTTCTGCTTCTTCTTGATCAGGATTATTGGCTGATGCTTTCAAATAATCTTTGTTGATCTCAAGTTTAATGCCTCGATATTTTTCATTAGATAATATAGAAGTCCTAACTAAACATTGTCTAATGGAGTTTTTATCCACAACAAGCTGTTTATCACAATTTTTAGGTATAACACTTTCATAATTAGGGTATTGTCCATCAACTAATTTTGAAGTAAATGTCACTTCATCTAAAACTATTCGAATATAGTTTTCTCCAATCACTAGCTCTACATTATCATTAGTATCTTCTAATATTCTTGCGATTTCTAATACAGCTTTTCGTGGAACAATAATACTTCTAGTTTCTGATTGACTGGTTTCAACTTCAGCAGTTGATATGGCTAATCGGTGCCCGTCCGTAGATACTGCTCTTAAATAGGATGTCGTCACTTCTAATAACAACCCATTTAGATAATACCTTACATCTTGTAAGGCCATTGCAAAACTGGTTTTATCAATAATCTGCTTTAATAGTTTCTGAGGAATATTAAAACTAAATAACGGCGATTTTGCATCGATAACGGGAAAATCTTTGGCAGGTAATGTTGTTAAACTAAAACGTGTTTTATTGCTATTTAATATCGCTTTTTCTTTATTTACAGAAAATTTAACTTCAGAACCTTCGTTTAAGGTTTTACAAGTATCAAGAAATTTGCGAACAGGGACTGTAGTAGATGTTGTATCGTTAGTTTCTACAGGAATATGGGCTATGACCTCCATCTCTAAATCAGTCGCCGTCAACGTGAGCTGATTTGGTTGTAAATCCAATAAAATATTGGAAAGTATGGGCTGCGTTTGCTTTTTTTCCACAATACCGCTGACCATTTGTAAAGGTTTAAGAATCGTTTCCCTCTGTACCTCAAACTTCATTTTTGACCTTCCTGTAGCTGTAAAAAAACACTGCTCAACATAAAAAATATACCCTAACTCTGAAAAATAGTTGAATTATTCTTCATATTTTTTATATAAGCTTTTTCACCAACTCCCTACTCCCTATTTTATTATTATTTTCAACAATTTAAACTAATCACAGGTTCTATCTTAATTATCATACCTGTGGAAAAGCTGTGGATGAAATATTCTAAACCGTACTGCAGCTTAATACCACTTTATTTACACAAAATCAGTGAGATAAGTGCATATTATGTCGTTAAAATACGTAATAAGTTATTAAAGTCTTCATCAATACGATTATCAGTATCTCTTAACTCTTGAATTTTCTTACAAGCGTGCAAAACGGTGGTGTGATCGCGTCCTCCGAAAGCATTTCCTATTTCAGGTAAGCTATGATTTGTCAGGTTTTTAGCCAAAGCCATGGCAAATTGCCGAGGCCGCGCAATAGATCTTGAGCGTTTCTTAGATAATAAGTCCGAAATACGTAACTTAAAATATTCACATACGGTTTTTTGGATATTGTCTATGGTAACGAGTTTATCTTGAACAGAGAGCAAATCCTTCAGAGTAGATTTTGTGAAATCAACGGTAATGGCTTGGCCTTTAAATTGTGAATTTGCCTTCAATAACTTCAGGGTTCCTTCTAACTCCCGAATATTTGAACGTATGCGTTGAGCGATAAAAAATGCCACATCATCGGGGATATCCACCCCAAATTGGGTTGATTTATTTTTTAAAATCGCGACCCTTGTTTCCAATTCTGGTGGTTCGACTGCTACAGTTAAGCCCCAACCAAAACGCGATTTAAGGCGTTCCTCTAGACCATCCACTTCTTTTGGATAACGGTCACATGTTAATACAACCTGTTGATTTCCCTCAAGTAAAGCATTAAAAGTATGAAAAAACTCTTCTTGTGAACGTTCTTTGCCAGCAAAAAACTGTATGTCATCTATTAACAAAACATTTAATGAACGATAGTAGGATTGAAAGCGATTAATCATATTATGCTGAAGCGCTTTTACCATGTCTTGCACAAATTTCTGTGAGTGTAAATAAGCTATTTTAGCTTTGGGATTTTCATCCAAAACGTAATTTCCAATAGCATGCATTAAATGTGTTTTACCTAAACCAACACCCCCATAAATAAATAAGGGGTTATAAGCCGGCCCGGGGTTTTCCGCAACTTGCATTGCTGCTGCTCTAGCCAGCTGATTGGATTTACCTTCAACAAAACGATCAAAGGTAAAATTTTGATTTAATCGACTATCCTCTAGAACACTGGGCCCATCTTCCCTTCGTCGTGTCTTTTCGGCCTTTTTAGTGGCTTTATTGTAAGTTTTTAGCGCAGTTTGCTTCGTTTCGCTGTCAGAGTCATTTTCAGTATCTCTTTGAAAATCCGGAACGATATCCATACTTTCAAACAAAATAACAGGTGTTACCGGCAGTAAATCACAACAAATTTCTTCGATGCGATTTTGAAATTTACTTGTAACCCAATCCAGTACAAATTTATTAGGCGCTAATATTTTGAGTTCATTATCCAGCTCTTCAGCTTTTAGCGGCCGAATCCAAGTATTAAACTGCTGAGGAGAGAGTTCATCAGCCAGTCGTTCAGTACAAGACTTCCAAAGTGTGTGAGACACGTTTTTAACCAAGATCAAATTGGGTTTGTATGATTAATTTCGAATATTTTTTAGCTTTTAGTTCAGTTCGGATACTAAATTGCAATGCAACTAATACATCGATAATCAAAGTGAGCAGGGAGTATATATCAACGTAAATACTTCCCATAGCTGTATTTTGCTTTTTTAATTGATTTTTTTAACAGCCAATTTTTTGCTAAACAATATTAATATATTTATTTATAAAAAGACTTATTGTTATTATTAAGCACTAGATTTTTTGTTGATAGAATTAATCTTATTCTTTAAATACAAAGACTTATATTAACAATTTTGTTAGTATAAGCATGTGTTTATTTTCCTATAAGGCTGTTGATAACTTGTGTGTGATTTTGCACTAAAAATTGATTTGAATTTTATCCACAAGTTGTGCACAAATTCTCCCTACGGTTCTCTACAGTTTGTTAAATAAAAAATATTTTCCGTTTTTTGTTTTAAAATTTAATTGCTCATTTTTTATACATGATTTTCATCTCTCAAATATTGTTTTTAAAAATTCTAGTTAAGTGGGTTTTTTATTGACAAGTTCGGTGCAAATGCGTATCTTTATGCGCCCTTGTAATACAAGAATTGAATAATTATTAAACGGTGATGTAATGAAAAGAACTTTTCAACCCAGTGTTTTAAAACGCGCCCGTAATCACGGTTTTCGCGCTAGAATGGCTACAAAATCAGGCCGAAAAATAATTAATGCGCGACGTGCAAAAGGACGTGCTCGCTTAACTGCGTAAATCTTCCAGATAAATATAAAATTTATCACGCTGTTTTATTGGCTATTTTAAGTAAAAGCGCCCTGAGGAAATCCAGAAAAATAACGACAGCGTGATGCCAAACTCATTTCCCCAGTCGGTTCGTCTTAAAACAGCCGAAGACTTTTCAACAGTATTTAAACACGCAAAAAAGCTAAATTTTCGTGAATTTAGTGTTTATATTCGGTCAAATAATATGGATCGTCCTCGATTAGGTTTGGCAATATCTAAAAAAAGTGCGAAAAAAGCGGTGACTCGTAATTTAATAAAACGTATTATTCGCGAGAATTTTCGCGTAAATCAGAACATGTTGACTGGTTGGGATGTTATTTTTGTAGCAAAGTTTGCTGCAGGTCAAAGTTCAAGGCAACAATTACACGCAGTAGTTCATTCAATATGCAAACGTTTAGAAAAATAGCGCGTAAATTGATTACTGCTCCTATATGGGCATATCGATATTTTATTAGCCCGTTTTTGGGTTCAAATTGTCGATATTATCCAACTTGTTCTGCATATGCATTGGAGTCGGTTGAAAAACATGGTTCCATTAAAGGAGGCTGGATGGCAATTAAGCGTATTATGCGTTGTCATCCATGGCATGAGGGCGGAGTTGATCCTGTTCCTGAAAAATTAAACACAGAAAATAAGATAAAGTAAAAATGGAAAATCAACGAATTATATTATTTATGGTCTTGGCCATTGTGATTTTGTTTATGTGGGAAGCTTGGCAAGAAAAAGTTAATCCCCCACCACAACAAATTATTCAACCTCAATCTGAGGTTGTTACACCTGAAAGTCAGATAAGTAGCGCACAACCGGTTGAAAATATTAGTCAAGATACCCCTGTTGTTGCTGCTAAAACTGCCGCACCAAAAGTAGGTAAAGTTTCCGGTTTAAAAGATTCCAAACGCATTCGAGTGGTTACTGATGTGTTGGATATGGATATCGATACTACGGGTGGTGATTTGCGTCGAGCTTTTCTTTTAAAATATCCGGTTTCACTCGATAAGCCAGAAGAACCTTATCCATTTATGGATGATAATTTGCCCCAATTATTTATTGCGCAAACAGGCTTGTTGTCAAATACCGAGGCTCCTGATCATCACGCTGTTTATTCTACAGACGGCACTGACTTTCGATTAGCTCCCGGTGCTGATGAGTTGCGAGTCCCATTAGTTTGGCAAAGTGAAGATGGAAAAACCACAGTTACTAAAACCTACGTTTTTAAACGCGGCGATTATTTGGTAGATGTTATTCATGAAGTACGAAATGATTCTGATGAAGAATGGCGAGGCCGTTATTATCAACAATTGCAACGTACTGAATATGATCATCCCGGAAAGTCTCGTTTGTTATATACCTTTACTGGCGCAGCAATTTCTACCCCTGAAGAAAAATATGAAAAAGTAGAATTTGCTGATATGGGAGAATGGAAAGCCACGCAAAGTTATAGTAAAGGTGGTTGGGTTGGTATGTTACAACATTATTTTGTAACGGCTTGGGTGCCGGGTGTTGAAGATTTAAATCATTTTTATACGCGAGTTGTTAACGATACACGTTATATCGTGGGTATGTCAGGTGAAGAGAAATCAATCTCAGCGCATAGTGTTAAGACGTTTAGTTCAAAATTATATGTAGGTCCTAAAGACCAAGATCGATTGGAAGAAGTTGCAGATCATTTGAACTTAACAGTTGATTACGGAATTTTAACGTTCTTAGCACAACCGTTGTTTTGGTTGTTGCAGTGGTTGCATAGTTTTATTGGTAACTGGGGTGTGGCAATTATTTTAGTTACTTTTATTATCAAATTGGTCTTTTATCGTTTGTCAGCTGCAAGCTATCGCTCTATGGCAAATATGCGCAAAATGGCACCCAAATTTCAAATGATACGTGATCGTTATGGAGATGATCGACAAAAAATGTCTCAAGCCATGATGGATTTATATAAGAAAGAAAAAGTAAATCCCATGAGTGGTTGTTGGCCTATGTTGGTTCAGATACCGGTATTCATCGCTTTGTATTGGATGTTGCTTGAATCAGTTGAGTTACGTCAGGCACCGTTTATGTTGTGGATTGATGATTTATCCACAAAAGATCCTTATTACATTTTGCCATTGCTCATGGGCGCATCCATGTTTGTGCAACAGAAACTTAGTCATAATCCCGGCATGGATCCCATGCAACAGAAGATTATGCAATTCTTGCCAATCATATTTACGCTGTTCTTTATGTTATTCCCAGCGGGTCTAGTTTTATATTGGGTAGTTAACTCGGTTCTATCTATCTTGCAGCAGTGGTATATCACGCGGCAAATAGAAAACGCTGATAAGTAATTATCGTTTAGTAAGTGGACTCCGGGCACACAGATATTATTGTCGCCCAGGCAACGCCTCCCGGTAAGGGGGGCGTTGGCATTTTCAGAATCTCTGGTTCTTCATTAGAAAACATTTCTAAACAGCTTTTAAATAAACTCCCCTCGCCTCGCCTGGCAGAATATTTACCCTTTTTAGATGAAGATCTACAAACCATTGATATTGGTTTAGCGATTTATTTTCCCGGTCCAAATTCCTTTACTGGTGAAGATGTTTTAGAACTACATGGCCATGGTGGTCAGGTGATTATGGATATTTTGTTGAAGCGCGTTATTTCATGTGGAGCAAGATTAGCTGAGCCAGGTGAATTTTCTTATCGTGCTTTTATGAATGACAAAATGGATTTGTCTCAGGCAGAAGCGATCGCGGATTTAATTAATAGCACAACGGAAGCCGCCGCACGTTCGGCAATTCGATCATTGAAAGGTGCTTTTTCTGATGAAATTGCCAAACTATTAGAAGAACTTATTCATGCGCGAATGTATGTTGAATCTGCAATTGATTTTCCCGAAGAGGAAATTGATTTTTTAGCTGACGAAGCATTGATGAAAAAACTGGAAGATGTATTAGCGAATATTCAGCGAGTATTTAGTACAGCGAAACAAGGTTATGTATTAAACGAAGGTATGTCGGTTGTTATCGTTGGCCAACCTAATGCGGGAAAATCTAGTTTGTTAAATCGATTAGCTGGATTTGATGCAGCAATTGTTACAGACATCGCCGGCACAACAAGAGACGTATTAAAAGAAAGTATTCATATCGATGGTATGCCTTTGCATATAATTGATACTGCAGGTTTGAGAGATAATGCAGATGTTGTAGAGCAAGAAGGTATCAAACGCGCCTGGAAAGAAATTGAAAGTGCGGATCATATTTTATTAATTATTGATGATGTAAAAGGCTATACCGAAAAAGATGATGTTATTTTGTCACAATTTCCAGATAATTTACCTTTGACGATTATTCATAATAAAATTGATGTGGAAAACAAAAGTCCTTTATTAAAAGTAAAAGATAATCGATCGGAAATATTTCTTTCCGCAAAAAATAATCTTGGAATGGATTTATTATTAAATCACTTGAAAACTGTTATGGGTTATCAAGGGGAGTCTGAAGGATTGTTTATTTCTCGTCGACGACACCTTGATGCATTGGAGCGAGCGAAAAATTCTGTAGAAACGGGGTTTGAGCAAATCAAAATTCATCAAGCTGGAGAATTACTCGCTGAAGATCTTAGACAAGCTCAATTGGCGTTGAATGAAATCACTGGTGATTTTGATAATGAAGATTTACTAGGTGAAATATTTTCTAGTTTTTGCATTGGAAAGTAGGCGGCCTTGGATCGTGTTCGATATTATACAGACCTCAGAAACACGCAGTGGATCCGTCCATGGAGGCTCAATGCCCGCTTCCCTACGGGCAATGGTTCCCGATGTTCATATAACACCAAACACTTAGATTATTGGCGGGCTAATATTTTAGAATTCTTTGTATAAAAATAAAGCAAAAAAAGTGGGTTTACGTTAAAATCTCTTATTGTTTTAATTAACTTCAATTACATACGGAAGTCAGAACAAAAGATGTTCTACCAAGACAAATTTGACGTAATCGTAATAGGCGGGGGCCATGCAGGTACCGAAGCGGCACTTGCTGCTGCGCGAATGAGTGTAAAAACCTTATTGCTTACCCATAATATCGATACTTTGGGTCAAATGAGTTGTAATCCAGCTGTCGGGGGAATTGGTAAAGGACATTTGGTGAAAGAAGTCGATGCTTTAGGTGGGGCTATGGCAAAGGCCACTGATAAAGCAGGTATTCAATTTCGAATTCTAAATTCCCGAAAAGGCCCAGCAGTTCGCGCTACTCGTGCACAATGTGATCGTGTGCTTTATAAAAATGCTATTCGTCATGTTTTAGAAAATCAGCCCAATCTCACTTTGTTTCAACAAGCTGTAAATGATTTAATTGTTGAACAAGACACTGTTGTTGGTGTTGAAACAGAAATGGGTTTGAAGTTTTCTTGTAAAACCGTTGTTTTAACAGTTGGGACTTTTTTGGGTGGTCGAATTCATATCGGTATGTCCAATTATCAAGGTGGACGTGCGGGTGATCCACCGGCAAATGCGCTTTCTCAGCGATTACGGGAATTGCCATTTAATGTAGATCGTTTAAAAACTGGTACACCACCCAGAATCGATGGCCGGACTATTGATTATGGGAAATTAACGGAGCAAGCGGGTGATGATCCTTTGCCAACATTTTCGTTTATGGGTGCTAAAAGCGACCATCCTGCTCAAGTTAGTTGTCATATTACGGATACTACCGAGAAAACACACGAAATCATTCGTGAAGGTTTGTCACGTTCACCCATGTATACGGGGGTGATTGAAGGTGTTGGCCCACGTTATTGCCCATCGATTGAAGATAAAATTGTCCGTTTTGCCGATAAAAACTCCCATCAAATTTTTGTTGAGCCGGAAGGATTGAATACTAACGAAATATATCCCAATGGGATTTCCACTAGCCTGCCTTTTGATGTGCAACAAAATTTTGTTCAAAGCATAATTGGCTTTGAGAATGCGAAAATAATTCGCCCGGGTTATGCCATTGAGTATGATTTTTTCGATCCTCGGGATTTGAAGCCTTCATTAGAAACTAAGTTCATCAATGGTTTGTTCTTCGCGGGACAAATTAACGGTACTACAGGTTATGAAGAAGCAGCGGCTCAAGGCTTGATCGGGGGTCTAAATGCAGCTCGTCAGGTTCAAGACCTGGAATCCTGGACTATTGGTCGTGATCAAGCCTATGTTGGTGTATTAATTGATGATTTGATTACTCGTGGCACGCTTGAACCTTATCGTATGTTTACTAGTCGAGCAGAATATCGATTGTTATTGAGAGAAGACAATGCTGACGCCCGTTTGACTGAGATTGGTCGGCAGTATGGTTTGGTGGATGATGAAAGATGGCAAAGTTTTTGTGAAAAACAAGAAGCGATTACGCAAGAAGAGCAACGATTAAAATCTACATGGCTACAACCTGGAAAATTGACTGATGAAAAATCTCAGCAAGTTTTGGGGCAGTTATTGAATCGAGAAGCTAATCTACTCGATTTAATGCGGAGGCCAGAAGTGTCTTATGAAAATTTGATGAGCATCGAAGGTATTGGCCCGGGTGTTAGCGATGAAAAAGTTGCAGAACAGCTAGAGATTAAAGCGAAATATTCAGGGTATATTGAGCGTCAAATGATCGAAATTGCTAAGGCGAAACAGCAGGAAGATGTGAAAATTCCTGAGGACTTTGATTATGAAAATATCTCAGGATTATCGAATGAAATCGTTCAAAAATTAAATCAAACTCGACCAGAGAGTATCGGTCAAGCAGCAAGAATTCCCGGGGTAACACCGGCGGCTATTTCTCTTTTGATGGTATATATTAAGCGAAGAAGAGCTGGGCAAAGTTCTAAAAAGTCGGCTTAATAACCATTCGAGAATTGGTAAGTACTCACTATGAAAAATGAATTGGAGTCTGGCTTAGAACAGCTGGGTATTAGTTATGCTCACGAGCAGTTTGGTAAATTACTGCAATTTATCGATTTATTGATTAAGTGGAATAAGGTGTATAACCTGACAGCGGTACGTAAGCCCGAAGACATGGTGAGTTTGCATTTGTTGGATAGCTTGAGTTTGTTAGCTCATCTGAAAAATTTTGATCGTTTGTTGGATGTTGGTAGTGGTGCTGGTTTGCCAGGTATACCTTTGGCCATATTTAAACCTGATCAGCAGTTTGTTTTATTGGATAGTAATGTGAAGAAAACGCGTTTTATCCAACAGGCCATTATCGATTTAAAACTTCAAAATGTACAAGTCGTACACAGCAGGGTAGAAAAATATACACCAAGCGTTCCATTTGACTGCATAACAACGCGTGCATTTGCTACCATAGCGGAAACGTTAAAGCTGGTTGAACACTTATTGGCAAAACAATCTCGTGTATTGTTTATGAAATCCAATACGGTAGAGTCAGAATTAAATCAGACGAAATCAAATTTTACACATGAAATCATAAAATTATCTGTGCCTGGGATTGAAGCAAACAGGCGCCTGGTAGTGTTATCCCGCTAATTTGGTGATGCCGAATTAACCTATAAGGATTCATAAAATGTTGCGTGTTATAGCAGTAGCAAACCAAAAAGGTGGTGTTGGAAAAACCACAACAACTGTGAATCTGGCAGCTTCTCTAGCGGCAACCAAGCGCCGTGTCTTACTCATTGATCTTGATCCACAAGGTAATGCGAGTATGGGCAGTGGGGTTAATAAAAATGAAGTAGAAACATCTATTTATGACGTTTTGGTGGAAGAGATGCCATTATCCGAGGCAGCAGTTAAACCCGATGAGATTGGGTATCACGTTGTTGCCAGTAACATTGATTTATCTGGTGCGGAAGTTCACTTATTGCAGCAACCTAATCGGGAGCAAGTCTTAAAAAATGCAGTTTTAAGTGTAAGCGATGATTTTGATTTTGTATTAATTGACTGCCCTCCTTCCTTAAATATGTTAACAATCAATGCCTTGGTAGCAGCTGAATCTGTCCTGATACCTATGCAGTGCGAATATTATGCGCTGGAAGGTTTATCAGCTCTCATGGATACGATTAATAAAATTCGTTCTGCACTAAATCCTGATCTTGTTATTGAAGGTTTATTGCGCACTATGTATGATCCCCGCAATAAATTGTCTCAACAAGTAACGGAGCAATTGCATAAATATTTTGGTGAAAAAGTTTATCGAACAGTAATACCGCGTAATGTTCGATTGGCTGAAGCGCCAAGTTATGGCATACCCGTGCTAAATTACGACAAAATGTCAAAAGGTGCACAAGCTTATTTGGCACTTGCAGGCGAAATGTTGCGTCGCGAAAGCATCAATGAAGAATCCGAAGTAGCTGAACCAGCGTAATCATTTTTAAAGGGAAATCATCAAATGAGTAAAAAAATGAGGGGACTTGGACGAGGTTTAGACGCCTTGCTAGGTAGTGCCCCAGCAGTCGCTACGGCTACATCACCAACCAACAAACAAGTTGATGTAGAAAACGCCAATTTTCAAGAACTACCGGTCGAACTGATTCAACGTGGGAAATATCAACCACGAATAGAAATGAACCAGGAAGCACTTGAAGAATTAGCGAACTCCATTAAAGCCCAAGGTATTGTGCAGCCGATTGTGATTCGACCAATCGGTGAAGAACGTTATGAAATTATTGCCGGTGAACGCCGTTGGCGAGCGGCACAATTAGCGGGTTTAGAGACTATTCCAGCAATTGTCCGTGATGTTCCTGATGAAGATGCAGTTGCCATGGCGTTGATTGAAAATATTCAACGGGAAGAATTGAACCCCATGGAAGAAGCGGTTGCGCTACAGCGGCTCATTGATGAGTTTGAATTAACGCATTTACAAGCTGCCGAAGCGGTAGGCCGTTCACGAGTTGCCGTGAGTAATTTATTGAGGCTGTTATTATTAACGGATGATGTGAAGCGAATGTTAGGTAATGGTGATTTGGAAATGGGTCATGCCCGCGCATTGTTAGCATTGGAGAGTGGAGTACAAATCCAAGCTGCTCATCAAGTGGCCAGCAAGGGATTGTCAGTTCGTGAAACTGAAAGATTGGTTAAACGAATACTCCAGGGGGGTGATACCAGCAAACCCAAATCGGCTACAATTAACCCGGATGTGGTGAAATTACAAAATAATTTGTCTGAAAAATTAGGCGCAAAAGTTAAAATTTTGCATAAGGACAAAGGAAATGGACGTTTAGAAATCCAATATAACAGTTTAGATGAGTTGGATGGTATTTTGGCGCACATAAAGTAATCAACATTAACCTCTCTGTTTGGTGATATTTGTTCCTCTAAGCAAAGTTTCGTGAGTAAATCCAGTTATTTCTTTTTGCTGATTGCGGCAATCTCCTACATTAATTGCTTGCGGCGTTAACATTGCGCAGGCTATAATTCAGCGCCTTTTTTAGGGGGCGAAATGAAGCGACGCGAAAAAGAGCCTCTCCAGCTACTTCAAGTGGGAGTTGGTACAATACTGAGTTCGATGGCAGTCGCAGGTTTCTTGCTAGGTTATGTAACAGACGCCTATCTTGACACTCTGCCAATATTTTTACTGTTGTTCGGCTTTCTTGGCGTGCTGGGTGGGATTATGAAAGCCCATCGAATGTTGATTAACGTCCCGGATAATAAAAGTGAAAAAGCCGAACAGCGAGGTCGTCCAAAATACTAGACGATTAATGATTAATCAGTTAGTTATTGGATTAATTTTAGTTGCACTGTTTTGGTATAAAAGTGGTGAATGGGCAGGATTATCAGCTTTGTTTGGTATGTTCTCGGCCCTAACGATTGCAGCAGTTCTAGGGTATGGCGTAATCCGTGCTAATAAGATTGCCACGTCAAATCCACAACGCAGTATGGGCATTATTTATTTTGGCGCCGTACAAAGATTTATATTAGTACTCGGCCTATTTATGTTTGGCCTGGCAGTACTAAAGCTGGACCCCTTGGCCATGGCCATGACGTTTGGCTTAACGCAACTGGCATATGCCATAAATTTAAAGCATCAAGCCAAAGTTGCATGATGAAACCTGATAACAGGTTAGAAAAGAATTTAATTTAGCTTTTTAGGAGAATCATCTTGAGCGAGTCAGCAAACTCATCAGGTGGCGGTACAGTTGAATATATTCAACATCATTTAACCAATCTTTGTGTTGGCGATTGTGATCCAGTTACTCACAAAGCCATGGGATTTTGGTCACTGCATCTTGATAGTATATTTTTTGCGTATTTATTAGCAGGTTTGATTATATTAGTAGCAATGCGTTTAGGTAAAAACCTGGATGCTGATAAGCCCGGTGGTTTTCAGAATTTTGTAGAAACCATAATTGATTTCGTTTCACAACAAGTTCGCGATACATTTCCTGGTCATAATCCAATGATTGCGCCATTAGCCCTAACGATATTCCTCTGGGTTTGGTTGATGAACTTCATGGATTTAATTCCAGTCGATTTATTACCAGTGATTGGTAGCATGTTTGGTATCGATTACTTGAAAGTGGTTCCAACCACGGATTTGAATACTACGATGGCTATGTCATTGACTGTATTTGGATTAATACTCTATTACAGCTTTAAAATTAAAGGCCCTGTTGGATACGGAAAGATGTTTTTATTCCATCCATTTGGCAAGTTCTTTATGCCGGTAAACATTGTAATGACAGCCATCGAAGAATTGGCTAAACCACTAAGCCTTGGGTTACGACTGTTTGGAAACCTGTTTGCTGGGGAGTTGGTATTTTTACTTATTGCATTAATTGGTGGATCTGCAGCTATAGGTTTTGGCTTATTCTTTATCTTGCCGCTACAAGTGTTGTTAGATTTGGGCTGGTTAATATTTCACTTACTTGTTATCACCCTACAGGCCTTTATCTTTATGGTGTTAACAATTGTGTATCTCGGCATGGCTCATACAGAAGCTGAAGATCACTAGAGTTTGTTGTTTTTTTGATTTTTTAAGTTTTATTATTTTAATCGTTTAAGGAGATATATATGACACCTGATATGATAGCTACAATTTATGCATACACAGCAGTAGGTGTAGGTGTAATTTTAGCAGCAGCTGGTTTAGGTTCAGCTATCGGCTGGGGCTTGATTTGTGCGAAAACGTTGGAAGGTATTTCCCGCCAACCAGAAATGAAGCCTGCTTTAATGACTAATATGTTCATTTTTGCTGGTTTGATGGAATCTTTCCCATTTATCATTCTTGCATTCTCAATGTGGTTCTTGTTTGCGAATCCTTTCATAGGTGCTGCGCAGTCTGCTATCGGCGGTTAATTTTTCCGAAGACTGTTTAAAACCTATTTAAGAGGAAATAAGTAATGAATATTACTCTGACCCTATTCGCCCAAATGGCTGCATTCGTTGTACTTATTTACTTTGTAAATAGAGTATTGTGGGGTCCAATGTCTGAGATGTTGGAAGCCCGTCAAAAGCGAATTGCTGATGGTTTGGCGGCTGCAGAAAAAGGCAAAGAAGAGCAAGCCTTGGCAGAGAAAAATGCTATGCAGAAAATCAGCGATGCGAAAGCTCAAGCGTCTGAGATTGTTGCTCAAGCACAAAAACGTAGTAACGAGATTGTGGATGAAGCAAAAAATACAGCACGTGAAGAAGCCGACCGAATTCTGGTTGCAGCAAATGCAGAAATTGAACAGGAAGTGAATCGCGCAAAAGAAAAATTGCGTAAAGAAGTTTCTACAATTGCATTAGCTGGCGCAAGCAAAGTTCTCAAGAAAGAAGTTGATGCTAAAGCGCACAACTCGCTTCTCAATGACCTTGCAGCACAAATTTAAAGGGGTGATTCTATGGCAGAAGCATCCACAATAGCACGTCCTTATGCACAAGCTGTTTTTGATCTAGCAACAGGCTCGAAGAAATTATCTGAGTGGTCTAAGCAGTTAGATACATTATCAGCGATTGTTAATGATAATCAGATTAGTGGTTTAATCGCTAATCCAAGTGTTGAATCTGAGCAATTAGTAGATTTACTCATTAACATTGCGAAGGATAATCTGGATCAAGAAGGCAAGAATTTAGTGAAGGTACTTGCTGAGAATGACCGATTGAGTGTAATAAGTGAAATCGCTACGATTTTTGAAGAATTGAAAGACGAAGCAGAAAAAACTGTTCAAGCTGAAGTTATTTCAGCCTATGAGTTGAAAAATGATCAAAAATCTAAATTACAAGCGGCGTTAAAAAAACGTCTGGGATGTGAAGTAGAAATCACCAGTCGCGTTGATAAAGATTTACTTGGCGGCGCAATTATTCGCGCTGGCGATATGATTATCGACGGCTCAGTCACAGCTCAACTCGATCGTTTGACTAGTGAGTTATCTCACTGATCGGTTTTTAAGAGGAAAACCTTATGCAACTGAATCCTGCAGAAATCAGCGAACTGATTAAGCAAAAAATTCAAAATTTTGATGCAACTACAGAAGCTCGTACAGAGGGTACTGTAGTGAGTTTAACAGATGGTATTGCACGCGTTCATGGCTTGTCCGATGTAATGTCTGGTGAAATGTTAGAATTTCCAGGCAATATTTACGGATTAGCATTGAACTTAGAGCGTGACTCTGTTGGCGCAGTTATTCTTGGTGATTACCAGGGTATAACAGAAGGCGACAGCGTAAAATGTACCGGTCGTATTTTAGAAGTTCCAGTTGGACCAGAACTAATGGGTCGTGTTGTTGACTCTTTAGGTAACCCAATTGATGGTAAAGGACCTGTGAAAACTTCAATGTCATCTGCCATTGAAAAAATCGCACCAGGTGTAATCGCACGTCAATCAGTTGATGAGCCAGTTCAAACTGGTCTTAAGGCGATTGATGCGATGGTGCCAATTGGTCGGGGTCAACGTGAGTTAATTATCGGTGATCGTCAAACAGGTAAAACAGCTGTTGCAATCGATGCGATCATCAATCAAAAAGGTAAAGGCGTTAAATGTATTTACGTAGCGATTGGTCAGAAAGCATCATCTGTTGCATCTGTCGTACGTAAATTAGAAGAGCACGGCGCGTTAGATCATACCATCATTGTTTCTGCTGCAGCTTCTGATTCAGCTGCAATGCAATATATTGCACCTTACGCTGGTTGTACCATGGGTGAATATTTCCGTGATCGTGGTGAAGATGCATTGATTGTCTATGATGATCTAACAAAACAAGCTTGGGCTTATCGTCAGGTTTCTTTGTTACTACGTCGTCCACCAGGTCGTGAAGCATATCCTGGTGATGTTTTCTATTTGCACTCTCGTTTACTTGAAAGAGCATCACGTGTTAATGCTGAATATGTAGAAAATTTTACAGACGGCAAAGTGAAAGGTAAAACAGGTTCTTTGACTGCGTTACCTATCATTGAAACTCAAGGCGGTGACGTATCTGCTTTCGTACCAACTAATGTAATTTCGATTACAGACGGTCAGATCTTTTTAGAAACTGATTTGTTTAACTCTGGTATCCGCCCAGCGATTAATGCGGGTCTATCGGTATCTCGAGTAGGTGGTGCAGCACAAACGAAAATTATCAAGAAATTAGGTGGTGGTGTTCGTCTTGATTTGGCTCAATATCGTGAATTAGCCGCATTTGCTCAGTTCGCCTCTGATCTTGACGAGTCTACTCGTAAGCAGATTGAGCGTGGACAGCGTGTTACTGAATTGATGAAACAGAAGCAATATTCACCACTTAGCATTGCTGAGATGGGTCTATCATTGTTTGCTGCGAATGAAGGTTTCTTGGATGACGTTCCTGTAGAAAAGATTGTTGATTTTGAAGAAGCGATGCATTCTTTCGCTAACTCAAATTCAGCGGATTTGATGAAAGAAATCAACGAATCAGGTGGCTACAGCGATGATATCGCGGGTAAATTACGCGGCACTATCGAAAAATTCAAATCAACGAGTACTTGGTAAAGCACTCAGTTAGAGGAGATTTGAGATGGCAGTCGGAAAAGAGATACGTACTCAAATAAAGAGTATCCAGAACACGCAAAAAATTACGCGTGCAATGGAAATGGTTGCAGCGAGTAAAATGCGTAAAGCACAAGCTCGTATGCAAGCATCTAAACCTTATGCTGCAAAAATGCGTAATGTTATTGCTCATTTGGCTCATGCACACACTGAATATAAGCATCCTTATCTTGAAGATAGAGATGTGAAACGTGTCGGATATATTGTAATTACATCTGACCGGGGATTGTGTGGTGGCTTGAACACTAATTTGCTAAAAGCTGCTGTGACCAGCATGCGGGAAAATGACAACAAAGGCATAAAAGCCGACGTTTGTGTCATTGGATCAAAAGGCGCCAGTTTTATGAATAGAATTGGCGCGAATATCAAGTCATCGGTTTCTCACTTAGGTGATGCTCCGGGTGTTAGTGATTTGATCGGCACAGTTAAAGTTATGCTGGATGCTTTTGATAACGGTGAAATTGATCGCTTGTATTTAGTGAATAATGAATTTGTAAACACCATGACTCAAACACCTCAGGTTGAACAGTTGCTACCAATTGCTGTTGATGAACCTGAAGAAGAAATTAAACATCATTGGGATTACCTTTACGAGCCTGAAGCTAAGGACGTTTTGGAAAAATTGATGATGCGTTATATCGAGTCATTAGTTTATCAAGGTGTTGTTGAAAACATCGCAAGTGAACAGGCAGCACGTATGGTTGCAATGAAAAGTGCATCCGATAATGCGGGCGATCTTATCAGCGATCTGCAACTGGTTTATAACAAGGCACGTCAAGCAGCAATCACCCAGGAAATTTCTGAGATTGTAGCGGGCGCAGCAGCGGTTTAGTAAGAATTTAAGTAAAGAGGAAATAGACATGAGCACAGGTAAAGTTGTTCAAGTCATCGGCGCGGTAGTTGACGTGGAATTCCCACGAGCTGATGTACCAAAAGTTTATAACGCTCTAAGTGTTGGCGAACTCAATCTAACGATGGAAGTTCAACAGCAATTAGGTGACGGTATTGTACGTTGCGTAGCGATGGGTTCAAGTGAAGGCTTGAAACGTGGCTTAAGCGTTTCAAATACAGGCAAAGCGATTTCTGTTCCCGTTGGAACTAAAACACTCGGCCGCATCATGGATGTTTTAGGTGATCCTATTGATGAGAAAGGCGATATCGGTGAGGAATCACGTTGGGAAATTCATCGCAAAGCGCCTACTTATGATGAATTGGCTGCTTCAGCAGAATTGCTGGAAACAGGCATCAAAGTAATCGATTTAGTTTGTCCATTCGCCAAAGGTGGTAAAGTTGGTTTGTTCGGTGGTGCTGGTGTTGGTAAAACCGTAAACATGATGGAATTGATTCGTAACATCGCGATTGAGCATAGCGGATATTCGGTATTTGCGGGTGTTGGTGAGCGAACTCGTGAAGGGAATGACTTCTATCACGAAATGACGGATTCGAACGTAATCGATAAAGTATCTTTGGTTTATGGTCAGATGAATGAGCCGCCAGGAAACAGACTTCGTGTTGCATTGACAGGTTTAACCATGGCGGAATATTTCCGTGATGAAGGTCGTGACGTACTGTTCTTTGTTGATAACATCTACCGTTATACATTAGCGGGTACAGAAGTATCAGCATTGTTAGGTCGAATGCCTTCTGCGGTAGGTTACCAACCTACACTTGCTGAAGAAATGGGTGTACTTCAAGAACGTATTACATCAACTAAGACTGGATCGATCACATCGATTCAAGCGGTTTATGTACCTGCGGATGACTTAACAGATCCATCTCCAGCAACGACTTTTGCTCACTTGGATGCAACGGTTGTACTTTCACGTTCAATTGCAGAGCAAGGTATTTACCCAGCGATTGATCCATTGGACTCGACTTCACGTCAATTAGACCCATTGGTTATCGGTAATGAGCATTATGAAGTGGCTCGTGGCGTTCAGGGTACATTACAACGTTATAAAGAATTGAAAGATATCATTGCAATTCTTGGTATGGACGAATTATCTGAAGAAGATAAGTTGACTGTAACAAGGGCACGTAAGATTTCTCGATTCTTATCACAGCCTTTCTTTGTTGCTGAAGTATTTACTGGTTCACCAGGAAAATATGTGTCATTAGCAGATACTATCGCTGGCTTTAAAGGCATTTTGGCTGGTGAGCATGACTCAATTCCAGAAATGGCTTTCTACATGGTTGGTTCTATTGATGAAGCGATAGAAAAAGCCAAGGGCATGAACTAAGCGAGGCATTTATTATGGCTATGACATTTCATGTTGATATCGTAAGTGCTGAAGAAGAAATCTATTCGGGTTTGGTGGAGATGTTATTTGCTCCCGGAGAGATGGGTGAACTCGGTATCATGGCGCGACATGCGCCATTGCTAACCAGCTTGAAGCCTGGTGAATTACGACTAAAGCTAGAAAACGGGGATGAACAACACATCTATGTTTCCGGTGGTATGTTGGAAATTCAGCCTCATGTTGTGACTGTTTTGTCTGATACAGCAGTTCGTGCGAAAGACATTGACGAAGCTGCGGCATTAGAAGCGAAAGAACGTGCTGAAGCAGCGTTGAAAGATAAATCTGCAGAAGTTGATTATGCATTGGCAGAATCACAACTTGCAGAAGCTGTTGCACAACTGCATATGTTGAAGAAAATGAAAAATCAGGGGCGACATTAGTCCTTTAAGGTTTTTGTTTTAAATTGTTAAACGAAAAGGGCTTTAGAGCCCTTTTCTTGTTTTAAAATATCCAAATGTTCTGTCTTTCAAAGGATTAAAGGCAATGAATCTTAAAATTGTTATTTTAGCAGCGGGTAAAGGTACCCGAATGCGCTCAAACCTTCCTAAAGTGCTTCATAAACTTGCTCATAAACCACTCGTTGAGCATGTCATCAATACTGCTCAAGCGCTTTCCCCGGAACAGATTGTCGTTGTATATGGTCATGGTGGAGAAATCGTTCCCGATACACTAAAGCACTTAAATGTTGAATGGGCGGAACAGGCTGAACAATTGGGTACTGGTCATGCTGTTGAGCAAGGTATGGTAAACATCAAGCAGGACGGCATGGTTTTAGTTTTATATGGCGATGTACCATTAACTTGTTTGGATACCTTGAAACATTTGCTAGATGTGGGTTCTAAAGAAAACTGCATGGGTTTATTAACTGCGTGTCTGCCCGACCCAACGGGATATGGTCGTATCGTTCGCAATACTTCAGGTGTGGTGCAGAAGATTGTTGAGCAAAAAGATGCGACAGATGCTCAAAAAGAAATCAGTGAAATTAATTCGGGTATTCTATGTGCTGATGCTAAGCAGCTTCGAAGTTGGTTAATAAAGCTTGAAAATGAAAATGCACAGGGCGAGTTTTATTTAACTGATGTAATAGAAATGGCGGTAAACGATGGCTTGACCGTTGAGACAGTCAGTGCAACAAGTCATTGGGAAATTGATGGTGTTAATAACAAACAACAGCTCGCTGGCCTTGAACGGCAATATCAGCGGAACATTGCCATTAAATTAATGGAAGATGGTGTCATGCTGCGCGATCCCTCACGCATTGACGTACGGGGTACATTAAATACGGGCCAAGATGTTATTTTGGATATCAATACAGTGTTTGAAGGCGATGTTAACTTGGGGAATAATGTAAATATTGGCGCTAACTGCATCCTAAAAGACGCTAAAGTTGGTGATAATGTCAATATTTTACCAAACTCTATTGTTGATAATGCAATTATTGGAAATCAATGCGAGATTGGACCTTTTGCACGCATCCGGCCAGACACTTGCTTAGCAGATAATGTAAAAATAGGAAACTTTGTCGAAGTTAAAAAGTCCACTATTGCCGACGGTTCAAAAGTAAATCATCTGAGCTATATCGGCGATACCAACATGGGTAAAGATGTCAATATTGGTGCTGGAACGATAACTTGTAACTACGATGGTGCAAATAAATCAGTTACCGAAATTGGTGATAATGTATTTGTTGGCTCTAATTCTCAATTGGTAGCGCCGGTTAAAATTGCAGACGGGGCAACTATTGGCGCAGGTTCAACCATTACCAAAGATGTTCAAGGCGCAGAATTGGCTTTGAGCCGGGCAAAACAAACGACAATTTCTAGCTGGACTCGACCAGTAAAAAAGCCTAAGTAAGGCGGAAAATAAGGAAACAAATATGTGTGGAATAGTTGGTGCTGTTGCAGAGCGAGATGTTGTACCCATTTTGCTAGAAGGTCTTCGTCGTTTGGAGTATCGAGGATATGACTCTGCAGGTATTGCCACAGTAAATCAGCAAAATGAAATTGGTCGTGTTCGAGCGATTGGTAAAGTCAAAGAACTCGAGCCATTGTTAGATGAAACAGGTTTGAAAGGTGGATTAGGCATTGCTCATACACGCTGGGCAACTCATGGCAAGCCGAGTGAAGCAAATGCGCATCCACACATCTGTAATGGGGCGGTTACCTTAGTACATAACGGGATAATTGAAAACCACGAAGCTTTACGTGAAAAGCAAATTAAACAAGGTTATGAATTCACTTCTGAAACTGATACAGAAACTGTTGTACATGAAGTTTATCATCAGTTTGAAATAGAAAAAGATATCTATAAAGCGGTCATTAATACGATTGCTGTCTTGGAAGGTGCTTTTGCCCTTGCAGTTGCACATAAGGATGAACCTGAGCGATTAATCGTTACACGCCGAGGTAGTCCTTTGGTAATTGGCATTGGTATTGGTGAGCACTTTATTGCTTCTGACGTCGCCGCTCTATTACCCGTAACCAATCGTTTTATTTATTTAGAAGATGGCGATGTTGCGGATATTACACGCAAAGAGTTAAAGATTTTTGATGAAAACGGTAATCAAGTTAGCCGAGAAGTTAAGCATTCAAAATTAACGGCCGATGCAGCAGAAAAAGGCCCTTACCGACATTACATGCTCAAAGAAATATTTGAGCAGCCTCAAGCGGTAGCGGATACCTTAGAAGGCCGAATTTCAAATCACCAAGTCGTGGAAGCCTCTTTTGGTTTAAATGCTAAAGAAATTTTAGACCAAGTAGAAGGTGTTCACATCATCGCTTGCGGTACCAGTTTTCATTCAGGTGTAGTAGCTAAATATTGGATGGAAAGTATTGCTGGCATTCCATGTAGTGTGGAAATCGCTAGCGAATTTCGTTATCGTAAACCGGTGGTCAGAAAAAATAGCTTGGTTGTAACATTGTCTCAATCTGGTGAAACAGCCGATACCTTGGCTGCTTTGGAAGAAGCTAAACGTCTTGGCTTTGGCCATAGTTTAAGTATTTGTAATGTACCAGAAAGTGCTCTAGTGCGAGCGTCGGATTTATGTTTGATGACACGTGCCGGTCCAGAAGTTGGAGTAGCATCTACTAAGGCATTTACAACTCAGTTAATAGCATTAATGTTATTGGTGGTTGTGTTAGGTCGACGTAAAGCACTCAGTGAAACTGATGAAACCAAAATTGTTGATGAGCTTATTAAATTACCGGGAAAAATTGAAGAGATTCTGAAATCTACTAATGATGTAATAAAAGAGCTTTCTGAAGATTTTAATGAGACCTTTAATGCTCTTTTTCTAGGGCGTGGCACAATGTATCCCATTGCTATGGAAGGCGCATTAAAGTTAAAAGAAATTTCTTATATTCATGCGGAAGCTTATCCCGCAGGTGAATTAAAGCATGGTCCTTTGGCTTTAGTTGATGCCGATATGCCTGTCATTGTGATTGCACCCAACGATGAACTGTTGGAAAAGCTAAAGTCTAATATGCATGAAGTTTACGCACGAGGTGGTCAGTTAATTGTCTTCGCTGATCCTGCTTCAAATGTCGAAACTTCTGAAGGTATAGAAGTAATTGAAATTTTATCTGCTCATGAATGGGTGGCACCTATTTTATTTACCATTCCTTTGCAATTACTGTCATACTATGTTGCTGTATTGAAAGGCACAGATGTGGACCAGCCTAGAAATTTAGCTAAATCAGTGACCGTGGAGTAATACTTATTCGGCATGGTTCTTGGACAGTATAGTAAGTATAAAACGAGTTCAATACTAAACTATCGTAATAGATTATTGTCTCTGTATTAATATAAATCAGATGACTCTCAATTGGAGCAAATACGCTAAATGTTTCGTTGGCTGCAATTCTATGCACAATTATGCTTTTTAAAAGAAGCCCCTCAGGATGCCCCCTACTCCAAATCTTTATTCTATTTTGGGATTGCCGCGTATTATATTGTTGGGGTAATCATCACAACGTTTACTCAGACCTTGGGTGTCTCGTTGGTCATGTCACTAATTCAGACTGCCATACTTATATTTCTGACTAATTTATTATTATGGGTGAGAAAAACACCAGAGCGCTATGAGCAAACCCTATCTGCTCTAACGATAAGTGGTGCCCTCATTGGTATTGCAGCAATGCCAGTCATTATGTTGCTAAATTCGTCTGGAATGAGCGAAGAAGGTTTTATCTCTTTAATATGGGTTTTATTGATAATTTGGGAAACAGTGGTCGTTGGCCATATATATCGTCATTCTATGGATATATCACTGCCGGGTGGTTTAGGTATTTCTTTAGTGTATATGTACCTTTCTTTTGCTATTACCTTGCGTCTTTTGAAAATTGTAGCCGCACCACTTTAATATTTTTCTGGAATAAATTCGAGCTTCGGTTTTAGAACATGCATATTCATATATTAGGTATTTGTGGCACATTTATGGGTGGTGTTGCATTATTAGCACGTGAATTAGGAATGAAAGTTTCTGGTGCAGATGCCGGCGTCTATCCACCAATGAGTACTCAACTAGCAGCAGAAGGCATAGACCTCATCGAAGGTTATGATGCTGATTATATTAAACAACACACACCAGACTTAGTTGTGATTGGTAATGCCATGTCTCGTGGCAATGAATCCGTAGAATATGTTTTAAACCAGCAAGTGAATTATTGTTCTGGACCGGAATTCATTTCAAGGCATATTTTAAAAGATCGATGGGTGCTTGCGGTTGCGGGTACCCATGGTAAAACGACTACGACGAGTATGTTGGCTTGGATACTTGAATACGCACAACTTACTCCAGGGTTCTTAATCGGAGGTATACCGCAAAACTTTGGAATTTCTGCTCGTTTGGGAAAAACACCTTTCTTTGTCATTGAAGCAGATGAATATGATACGGCTTTTTTTGATAAGCGATCCAAGTTTGTGCATTATCAGCCTAGAACCTTGGTGTTGAATAATTTGGAATTCGATCATGCAGATATTTTTGATAGTTTAGATGATATCAAACGTCAGTTTCATCATCTATTGAGAATAGTTCCCAGTAATGGAAAAGTTATTTCATCGACAGATGAAAGTAATATTAATGATGTTCTGGAGATGGGGTGTTGGTCCGAACAGGAAAAAATTGATTTCGATGATCACTTAGGATGGTGGGTAGACCTTAAGTCGCCTGATGGAAGTGAATTTGAAGTGGGTTTTAAAAAAGAAAGCTATGGTACAGTAAAATGGAGTTTAATAGGCAATCATAATGTGAGTAATGCCGTAGCAGCGATTGCAGCTTCGCGTCATGTTGGTGTCACCCCAACTTATGCCATTGATGCCCTGACGAAATATATTAATACAAAACGACGTTTAGAAGTTCGCGGCGAAATCAATTCTATTACCGTTTATGATGATTTTGCTCATCATCCCACTGCAATTTCTAGTACGTTGCAGGGATTACGAAATAAAGTAGGCACATCAAAAATATTCGCCGTATTGGAGCCTCGTTCAAATACCATGAAATTAGGCATTCATAAAAATGAATTATCGACATCATTAATTGAAGCGGATCAGATTGTTATGTATCAACCAGCTGATATGCAATGGTCCTTGCAAGATAGTTTAGCTAGTCTTGGCGATAAACTGAAAATCATTGAAGATGTGGGAAAAATTATCGATTTTTTAATGGCGAATGTTCAATCCGGTGACCATGTATTAATTATGAGTAATGGTGGATTTGAAAATATTCATGAACGATTATTAGAAGCATTAATGAGTCAATATGCAAACTAACAAAGCCATATCTTTGGCGATTACCGGTGCTTCCGGTGCAGGTTACGGATTGCGATTGTTAGAATGTTTGCTAAAAGCAGATATTCGCGTGTATTTAATGATTTCTTCACCGGCAAAAGTTGTTATTGCGACAGAAACTGAGTTGAAATTACCTAGTCGAAAAGAAGAGTTGGTTCAGCTTTTTTCTGATCGCTTTGGAACAAATCCTGATAACTTACAAATCTTTAGCAAAGATCAGTGGATGGCACCTGTGGCGAGCGGCTCAAATGCGCCACAAGCTATGGTGGTTTGTCCTTGTTCTACCGGCACACTTTCTGCAATTTCATGCGGAACCAGCCGTTCTTTAATCGAACGCGCTGCCGATGTAATTTTAAAAGAGCAACGACAATTGATTCTAGTACCCCGAGAAACGCCTTATTCAGTGATCCATTTAGAAAACATGCTGAAATTAGCTCGTTTAGGTGTAACAATTTTGCCTGCTAGCCCTGCTTTTTATCATAAACCCAAACAAGTTTCTGATTTAGTGGACTTTGTAGTAGCTAGAATTCTAGATCATTTAGGAGTTGAGCAGCATCTCGCGCCCCGTTGGGGGGACTGATCTTGACAGCGACTCGTATCCCAATTTTTCCTCTGCACACGGTATTATTTCCCAGTGCTCCCCTGCCCTTACGTATATTTGAAACACGTTACACCGACATGATTAGTCAATGTTTAAAAGCAAATATGGGTTTTGGTGTCTGCCTAATTACTGAAGGAAAAGAAGTTGGTGGTTCTGCATCTACACATGAAGTGGGAACTTTGGCTTCTATTCAGGATTGGCATATGCGTCGAGATGGCTTATTGGGTATCGTGGCAAAAGGTGAAAAACGTTTTCATGTATTAAAGCAAAATATTGAAGAAAATAATTTGATGTTTGCAGAAGTTGAATATTTTGATGATGAAAACTCGAAACCAATACCGCCAGAGTATGAAGGTTTAGTAGGAATATTACGAGATCGTTTATCTCAGCTAAGCTCGCGGTTTGAAAATGAGAAAACACATTATCATGATGCTTCGTGGGTAGGTTTTCGGTTAGCTGAATTACTACCACTTCGTTTATCTCAAAAACAATATTTCTTACAACTGAGTGATCCTTTGCAACGTCTAGAACGCCTAGACGATGTGCTGCAGCATATCGATATCAGTAGTTAAATTAGCATAACCGTATTGCCCGCATTTTTTACCTGCAATTTTACAAGCAAAAGTTAAAGAATCTTGCCAGTTTTTTTTGGTTAAGCGACTATGAATGAGTGCGGCGTTAAATGTATCCCCTGCTCCTATAGTATCGACAACCATATTGGGTGGATAAGCTTTAGAATATAAAAAATCATTATTTAATAAAAGCGCATAAGCACCTTCTTTGCCCCAGCTGCAAACTAGATCGCTATTAACTGAATGTTTTTTTTGCTGCTTTAAAAACTCCTTCGCATCATTATAACCATTTTGACTTGCATAGGCTTTTGAGAAAATATATATATCTGCAAGGCCAAATAACTTTTGTAGATTGATTCGAGACTTTTCGATTTCTATTGAAATTTTGACATTTGGGTGTTGTGATTTAATCAGTCGAACCATTAATGCGGTATCTTCGATGGCACGAGCCTCAAAGTGTACCCAGTCAAACTGTTCTAACGGAATAGTCTTGAAATGTTCAAAGCTGAATTCTGGTAGATCTCGATAGTGAACGATTGTTCGAGATCCATTGGATTTGTTTAAGGTTATATAGGATGTTGGTTGTTTGCCAGACTTTAAGTTATCGGCAAGCGATGTATCAATTTTGTTTTTAGAAAAATCATCAAGAATAAATTTGGAATCTCCATCGTTAGCAAGGGTGCCTGCCCAATAGCAATTATGATTAAACTGGGAAAGTACACTCAAGGTATTCGCAGAATTACCTCCACGACAAATTTGCTGTGCTTCTGCTCTTAGTTCTTCATCTTCACTTGGGTAGTGACCAACGAGATTAATAATATCCAGTGTAACAATACCGACACCGAGAACACGGAAAGACATATTTAATTAGAAGAGGTATCGGTATTTGTCTTTGCTCTTAATCTTGAGAGAGGAATATAATACATAAAGAGTTCTATCAACACCCAACCGATAATAAATGCAATACCCCATGTGAAGCTTTGTTCTTTTACCGTCAGATAACCAAAATAGATAAAGTTCCAGGTTAAAATAAAGGACATAAGAGCCAGTGCAACCGGCTGAGCACAATAGCGCGCACCACATTCAGAGCAATATATATCTACCCATTTATTGGCTAATAACTTTTGTTTGAGCGTAATAGTTTCTTTATTGCAGCTTGGGCATTCTATTTTTGGCATTGCTTAATCCTGTGTATTGTTTGTTGTTAATTCTAACGTAAATGCTGCCTTAAAAACACGTTTCTAGTGTTAGGCCGCTAACATTCTGATATTTCGTAATTTTATTCCCGTAACTCTGATATTGGCGATTGATCTCTCGAAAGATGAGAGGAATCCCTCAGTTTTAAGCCTAGTGATTAAAGTACGAGTGTTAAGTGGCCGAATCATGTGTCAATCGAAGCTATTTGATCCCAAGTGGTCCTTTGCTATCCGTAAAATGCAACGTAATAAAAGGAAGTAAACACATGAAGCGTTCGCTGTTAGCTCTCGGCATTCTTAGTGCC